>Ga0307373_10006922_pt1 | contig 17876 bp, 24 predicted proteins | sample OX2MG_FD_202534 | JGI IMG/M metagenome (GOLD analysis project Ga0307373, IMG submission 202534) | Soil microbial communities from Risofladan, Vaasa, Finland - OX-2 | ecosystem: Environmental > Terrestrial > Soil > Coastal area > Acid sulfate soil | place: Finland: Risofladan, Vaasa | collected... | reverse complement strand
ACCGGCGTGTTCGCCTCCGAGCGTCTCACCGGCGCGCTGCTCGACCGGCTCACCCACCACGTCCACATCCTGGAAATGAACGGCGAAAGCTACAGGCTCAAACAGAGCAAGCGGCGTCAACGCGCCGACCGGGGCGCCAAATCATCGGAAACCCCTCCCGACGAATGACCCATCGGCAGCCAGGCGCCCCGTACGGGGCGCCTGGCTGCCATCGTCCGTGATGTAGTTTTGCCCCGGCCCGCCGATGCATTTTTCCTCCGGCGTTGACACGCCGGGACGCCCTCGGCGCTACGACTACGAATATCGCCGCAATGGCACGGTCAATCTGTTCGTTTTCCTCGATGCGCACCGGCCATGGCGCAAGGTGAAGGTTACCGACCAGCGCACCGCGCACGACTTTGCGGAGTGCATGCGCGACCTCGTCGATGTCCATTACCCACAAGCCGACCTGATTCGCGTCGTGATGGACAACCTGTCCACCCACACCGCCGGCGCTCTCTACGAAGCCTTTCCGGCGCCGGGGGCACACCGCAGACTTCGCCGTCTGGAGTTCCATTACACGCCCAGGCACGCGAGCTGGCTCAACATGGTAGAGATCGAGATCGGCGTCCTGCGAGGTCAGTGTCTCGCCCGGCGGATCGGCGAACGCAAGCAGCTGGTCGCGCAGACCGCCGCCTGGGAAAAACAGCGCAACAAAGCCAAGGCTCGCATCAAATGGATGTTCACCGTGCAGCGCGCACGCGCCAAGTTGGCACGCGCCTATCCAGCCCCGACCAAAGGGTCATAACCGCTGTGCAGAAGTACTACTCGCACTTCGTCCGCCGTCACCGGACTCCCGCGAACTCCCCTGCCACCGTCGTAAGTTCCCCGCGCAGCGCCTGTCGCGCTGCGGGCGGCAGCGCTGGCGCCTCAACCGTGACCAGGAAGGTTAGGGGTATTCCATAGGCGGCCACCGCGGCCCGCACGTCGGCGAGCGCATCCGCGAGCGCGACCAGGCCGGCACTGTCCAGCCGTGCCACTGCAACGGGCGCCTCTACGGTTGCCTGCGCACCCTCGCCGAAGCCTGAGAACGGTTGCTTGGCGGCCTCGCCACCGCCACCGGAGCTGGTTGCGCCAACACCGGCCGCCCCTGCTGCCGGCAAGCGGAATTCCACCTTCGCGGCGCTCTGCGCCTCGCATGGCCACGGCACAGGACCGTCCGGCACAACCTCCAGGAAGCGGCTGTTCAGGGCATCGTTGATGGCCCTGCACAGCACGGTCCAGGGCAGAAGCACGCCGGGCGGGGTCAGCTTCGCCGAGACTGCGGTGAGCAGTGACAGCGCGGTCGCCACCCCGTCGCTCCGGCCGTCGGGCAACGCCTCCGGCGTCAGAGCGGCCAACGGCACGGGAGCCGGGGGCGAGCGCAGCGTAGCGGGCTTCGCGACCGCGCCCGCCGGCGGCTCCTCGCCGCAGTACGACATCGGGCCGTTCGTCACCCACAGGTGCCCCACCTTCACCGCGGCCGTTGCCGCGTTCAGCACCTTGGCCTCGGGGCAGGCCGGGATCGGCACCGTCTCCTCATACTGGGCACCGCCCACCGACTGCGTCACGGTCTCCACATGACCGCCGGCGAAAAACGCGAGCAGATCGGCCATCCTCACGCCGGTGGCGAAGTTGAGCCCGGGCAGCACGCCAGGCTGCAGCAGCGATGCCGGCAACGTCTCCAGCACCGCGTGCGCCGGCTGCACCGCCTCCAGGTTGCCTTCCGCCAGCGCGGCATCGTCCGGCCGCTCATGCCACCATGTTCGCGCGCTGCCATCGGGGCGCATTGGTTGGACCCCGACCATCTTCGGTTCGGCGTGGGCACCTGCCTATCAAACCGCCGTCGCAGAGCGCCTCTGCCTCCGGCGGGTTGCTACAATCCCCATAGCCGTCCTCGCCCGCGGTTCAGTTCAATCCGGCTTCAATGAGATCGCGCTCCGAGCCCGTCACCGCGTCCGTGTCGCGCGATCTCACAGAAGCCTCCAGATTCACAGCAGACGGACCTTGACGCAGGCTTGGCGCGGGCGACGATCGGCTTTGCCGCCCGTCGCCCGCTACATCGGCGCACAGAACGCGCCGCCTTCCCGGCAACATCTCTGGGGGTTTCGGATTGCCTTTGGGCATGATCCGACCGCCTTGACCAGGTCGGCCGCTGACGCGCAGTCCATCTTGTGCAGGAGGTTGATCCGGTGGCCCTCGACGGCCTTGACGCTGAGGCTCAGGTGCCTGGCGGCGACCTTGTTCGGCTGGCCGCGCAGCATGCACTGGAGCACCATGCGCTCGCGCTCGGTCAAGGTATCCAGCTTTCCGCGGACGCTATCGCAGATCAGTTCGCACGCGGAGCCGAAGGCATCCTGGGAGATGAAATGCTGCACCAGCTGGAGCAGGATGGTGTCGTTGACCGGTTTTTCCAGGAAGTCGTTCGCGCCCTTGTGGATGGCGCGCACTGCCATGCCGACATCGGCGTGGCCGCTGATCATGACCACCGGCACCGACCAGCCGAGCCCGCGGATGCGGTCCAGGACGTCGATGCCATTGATGCTGGGAAGGCGCACGTCGAGGATGAGGCAGGCGGGGCGATTAATCTCGCCGAGATCGAGGAAGGACTGCGGGTGCTGGAACAGCTCGGCGCGCAGGCTGACCGAGCGGAACAGTGCCGCGAGCGACGCGTTCAGGCCGGAATCGTCGTCGATGATATAGACCGTGCCGTCACGCATGGGGCTGCGCCTTGACGCTGTGGCACGGCAGGCGGACGGTGAAACAGGCGCCGCCATAGCTTTCCGCGGGGAGCGCCTCGATCGAGCCTCCGAGCCGCTGCACCATCGTCCGGGCGATCGACAGGCCCAGACCCGAGCCGTTCTCCCTGGTGGTCACGAACGGCTCGAAGATCGTTTCGCCCAAATCCCGCGGCAGGCCGACCCCGGTATCGCGCACCGTGATGACGACCAGATTGTCGCCCTCGATGAAGGTAGTGATGACGAGTTGACGCAGATGCAGCGGTTGGTTCTGCATCGCCTGGACGGCATTGGCCACCAGATTGAGCACGATCTGCTGGAGGATGATCTGGTCTGCCTGCACCAGCGGCAGATCGTTCGCCAGAACCAGTTGCGCCGCGATGGAATGCTCGCGCGTCGCCGGCTCGGCGAAGCCGAGCACCACCTTGACTGCGGCGTTGACGTCCGCCGAGTGCGCCGTCAGTGGCTTGTCGCGCAGGAATGAGCGCAGGCTCTTGATCACGTCACCCGCCCGCGCCGCCTCGGCGCCGATGTTCTGCAGCAACTCGTCGAGCTCATCGATGCGAACGGTGCGCCCCTTGAGGGTATTGCGTGCCGCGCCGGCGAAGTTGATGATCGCCCCCAGCGGTTGATTGATCTCGTGCGCCAGCGCCATGGCCATTTCACCCAGAGCGGCATGGCGGTCTGCCCGCAGCAGTTGTTGCACCAGAATCTCGCTGGTGCGTTGGGCTTCGCGCCAGAGCGTGTCGTCGATGAACATCACCGCATCGAGCCCGGCATAGTCCGCGTCGTCGTGGCTGGGAGGGGGCGGCGCGGCGTCGTCGATACGAAACCGATGCACCCGGAAAATCCGCCGCTGATCGCCATCGCACAGCACGTCGCTGAAAACACCGATTGCGTTAGTGGCGGTCAGCAGGTCGACGGCCTTGGGCGCGATGCGGATACGTTCCAGAACGTCCCGCAGCGGGGCGCCAATCACGTCGGCGGCATTCAAGCCGAATAAATCGAGAAAAATACCATTGGCAAAGCCTGTCATGCCATAACGGACCGTCAGGACACCTTCGGGAAAATGAGAAAACAATAAGAGCAACGAATCCGAGAGGGAGGCATCGATTGCTTTTCCGCCCATCAACCACTCGCCCCGACGACCCGGGCGTAGACGGTCTTTTCTGGTAAGGGCGGTTGATGTCGCGATGGCGCGGCAGGCGCCAATCATGCGAGTTTTGCCTGCTGTTCCGCGGCCCTGGTTGCGCTCGCCGCCGAGATAGACGTCGTCGGCTAAGACCGTCGGGCGCGCGCTGCCGTCCGTCAGCGCGGCGCCCAGGACGTGACGCTCACCGCGCTCGGTCATGGCATGGCGCAGGCCGCTTATGCAGATACCAGACGGTCGGGTAGGACACGCCCAGCCGCGCCCGAGTTCGATCGCGGAGATGCCCCCACTTGGTGCTCGTCATCAGGTGCATCGCGGGGAACCAGCGGGTCAGTGGCAGCCTGGAGTCGGCCATGACCGTGCCGGAGGTGATCGAACAACGCTGGGCGCCACGCGTGCAGCCGACGCGGCGCCCATAGATGTAGCTCTTCGGGTTGGCGCAGCACGGGCAAGCCATGCCGACTGTCTGGCACGCCGCGACCAGCGCCGCCGAGCAGGCGTCCTCGGTGCCGAAACGCTGCTCGAAGACCTCATCCGTGAGGCCCCGCATCATCAGCCGCATGTCATCCGCCCCCGTAGAGGCGAACATAACCAGAGCATTGCCCTCCAGCACAGCGGGCAGCTTGGTTGATAGGTGGCGATTGATTTGGTCGTTTGAGGTCCTCCGGTTCCGCGATCGTCATCGTGCCTTCCGCATCAACAAGACCGTCGTTTTCTTCTCTATCTCCGTGCTATACTCTGATTCCCCCAAAAATCGAAAGTCCCCCCGGCCAAATCGCTGCGAACCGGCTGCTCCTTTAGGCGCTTTATGTGCCAGTCGTGGATTACAATACGGCTACGCTTCTATTAAAAGCCGGCCACCCTTCGTCACAGAAATCGTATACAGGCGATGCCTTCTCTGACACAGAGGGGCTGAATGGCGGGATATCCCCGCCGAGGGAGAGGGATATCCCGGTGGCGCCCGGGTCCGCCATACCCACGACCCGGAATTGGTGCCTCTCGCGGCGGGCAGAACCTAGTCCTAAATGTAAGTAGTCTGCAAGTAGCTGTTCTGCGAACATCGACCCCGCCTGGAGTCTCTAGGCAAGCAGGTTACTTACAATCTGGAGGATATCAACTATGGCTGTTGAGAAAGTGAATGCGTCCAGCAGTCTGGCCGAGGTCATCGACCGCATCCTGGACAAGGGCGTGGTGGTCGATGCGTGGGTTCGCGTTTCCCTGGTCGGCATTGAGCTGCTGGCCATCGAGGCCCGCGTGGTCATCGCCGGCGTCGATACCTACTTGAAATACGCCGAGGCCGTCGGTCTTACCGCCGGCCCGCAAACCGCCTGACCCATACCGGGTGAAGCAAAACCGGTGAAAGGGCGTTCGCCGCACTGGCGGCGTGCTTTCACCGGACGTTCACCGCGCCCGGGGTTGGGCGCCTGGACAGCATGCGGACAAGGAGGATCGGTTAATGTCATTGAGCAGCGAGATGAGCACGGTCGTTCATTCTCTAGCGTCGGCGAGTTCCGCGCGGCGCCAGGCGTTGGATTGCATCCGCGACGATACCGGGCGGCACTTGGCCGCTGCCCGCGCGAGCAGACGCCGGACGGCGGCGGCGCAACTGGCGCTGCGTTCCGAGGCGTTGCGTAGCACCCGCCTAGCCGCGGCGATGGTGCTCGGCGCCGCGAATAAAATGATAGGCGAGGTTCACCGTCAGCGGGTCGCACGAACCGCGGAGTTGAAGCGGACGCTTGCCGATAGCGCGAAGCGGCGGCGGGTGCTGACGCGCAAATGGCTGAACCTGGAATCGGCCGTTCAGAGAAAGTCGGCGGTGACGAACCGCCGGGAACGTCTGGTGTACCAGACAGCCCTTCGCAACGATGTTGCTACCATAGGAAAGTACCATCGCGCCTTCCTTGCCTCGTTGACCAAGGATCGGTCCGCCACAGCGGGGATCTGGCACTCGCACGCGGTTGGGGGCCTCGCTGCGGCGTCGGTGCAGCGGGAGGGTGCCCAGGCCCAGGCGGCGAAGCGCGAGGCCGAGGCGATGGCGAAGCGCGAGGCGGAGGCTACGGTGAAGCGCGAAGCCGAGGCGAAGGCGAAGCACGAGGCCGATGCGATGGCGAAGCGCGAGACGGAGGCTATGGTGAAGCGCGAAGCCGAGGCGAAGGTGAAGCGCGAGGCCGAGGCGATGGCGAAGCGCGAGGCTGCGCCATCGTTGGGCTCTGGTCACAAGGGTGCAGCGTAGCCGCAGTCAACGCCCACCCTCTGAGGAGAGTTTGTGAATGAATGCCCATTTTCACAGAAACCACAGGAAGTCTTTTCGATGTCTTCAATGGGTGTTCGTTCGCAAGTCGGCTTGGTCCATGGACTCGCAGCCCAATTACAGTAGCGTCGTCAACCGGTACTATTCGCCGTGGTAAAGGAGTCCACCATGTCTATTGACGCAGCCGCTCTGATGGGATCGGTCCAGACCCTGCTGACGCCCCGTCCTCGGGCCGATTTCGTCGAGACCGACACCGTCAAGGCTTTGACCCGCCGGGCCCTCGGCTTCCTCGACGCGGGCTTTCCGCTGCATCTTCGTGGACCTGCCGGCACCGGCAAGACGACGCTGGCGCTGCATGTCGCGGCCCAACTCGGCCGTCCGGCGATCGTAATCACCGGCGACAACGAGATGGGAACCTCGGATCTGGTCGGCGCGCAGCATGGCTACCACTACCGCAAGATCGTCGACCGCTTCATCCACAATGTCACCAAGTTCGAGGAAACCTCCAACCAGCGGTGGTCCGACCATCGCCTGACCACCGCCTGCCGTGAGGGCTACACGCTGGTCTATGACGAGTTCACCCGTTCGCGCCCCGAAACCCACAACGTGCTGCTCGGCGTGTTTGAGGAGAAGATGCTGGTGCTTCCGGCCCAGAGCCACGATGAATCCTATATCCGGGTGCATCCGAACTTCCGGGCCATCCTGACCAGTAATCCCCAGGAATATGCAGGGGTGCATTCCAGCCAGGACGCCCTGTCGGACCGGTTGGCCACCATCGATATCGGCCATCCGGACCGCGAGACGGAGATTCTGATCACCGCCGCACGGACCGGGATGCCGCCTCTGGCCGCTTCAAGGATCGTCGATCTGGTGCGGGAGTTCCGCGAGAGCGGAGAATACGGGCAGACGCCGACCATGCGCGCCAGCCTGATGATCGCCCGCGTGGCCGCGCGCGGAGCCATGACGCCGAGTGTAGAGGACGAGGATTTTGTTCAGCTCTGCATCGACGTGCTCGGGTCGCGCGCAGCCGCCGGCGAGCGCATCGTTCCCGCCGAGTTCGATCGCAGGCGAGGGGTGTTGCTCGGTCTGATCGCGCGCCATTGTCCGCCGCCGTCGCGTGTCCACGCCCCCCAGCTGACGGTGGTGGCGTTCGGTGAGGAGGTGGGGTCATGAAGGAGGATCGACGGCGCAGCCTGCGCGATGTGACGACGCTGCGCACGCTGTCCGACCGCTCGGCTCCGGCCAACCGGACGCAGGCGGTCAGCCGCTTCGCCAGGCTGGAGAATGAGCGGGCGCGGCTGCTGCGTGAACTGGACGCCTGGGTCGCTCGCAAGGACGCCGCCGAGCGTAAGCTGGCGGCACTCGAGACGGAGCTGGCCGAGCTCAAGCGCGCGCTGCTGGGCGGGCCGGCGGCACCGGCCCCGCGTGTCCGGGAGCGGGCGGATGCCACGCCGGATTTCCCGCCGCCCGCGCGCCGGGCCGAAGCATTGATCGAATACTGACAGGGGCTACGATGACGAAGAAACCCGAGCGACCTGTTCACGACGACGAGGCGGAACCGCTGGCCGGGATTGGCGCGGTTTTCCGAGGCCTGGGCAGTTTCGTCGAGCTGCTGGGCAACCTAGTCGAGCAGGGCGAACACCAAGTCGAACGCCAGGGTGCGTTCAAGGTCAAGGGACTGAGGGACCAGGCGCAGGGAGTGTACGGATTCTCCATCCGCACGGGCCTCGGCGGGGCGCCGGAGGTCAGGCGCTTCGGCAATGTCAGACCTTCGCCGAAGGGCCCGGTGGTGAGCGATGTGCGCGAGCCGCTGGTGGATGTTTTCGATGAGGGCGAGGAGATCGTCGTCACCGCCGAACTGCCCGGGGTGGCGGAGGAGGAACTGACGCTGACGGCCGCCGCCTCCGTCCTGTCGCTGGAGACCACCGGAACACGGCGCTACGCCAAGGAGGTCGCGCTGCCGGTCCCGGTGGACGCCTCCTCGCTGCGGCGCAGTTTCCGCAACGGCATTCTCCAGGTCCAGCTCAGAAAGGCCTGATCCGGTGCGCGGCACGGGCAAGGCGTTCAGGGAGTTTTCCGTCGGCGCCACGCTTGTGCGGGTGATTTCGGATTGCGTCGAGGATATCGAAACCGTGGTCGAGGCGGAGCGGCTGGTGATCAGCGGCTTCGTCGGGCGCGATCTCTGGCCGCACGAGGCGGTCACGCTGTTCGTGCTGGAGAACCTCGCCCCGCTGGTCGGGCAGTTGCGTCAGCTCCACGGCCTGGGCGAGCAGGAGGCGCTGCAATTGCCGCAGCGGCCGATGGTCAACCTCTATGACCTGCGCCGCCAGCGGGAATGCTTCGTCTTCGTCAACCGCCAAGTGATGCTGGCCGAGGGCTACTGGGGCGATGCGCTGGCGGTGGAGGGGCTGCTGGCCCACGAACACGCCCATCCGGTGGCCGAATGCGCCGCCTCCGGCGTCGCGCGCAGTCTGAAGATCGTTGCCGAGGCGCCGGCCGAGGTGGCGCCGCTGCTAGCCCGGCTGGGCGAGACCTTGTCCACCGGCGCCCTCAGCGAGCTGTTCGCCAACGATACCTGCATCGCCAACGGCTTCGATGCGGCGATGACGCATCTCGATCGGGTCACCGTCGAGCGGGCGGCGGCCAACCTTGCCCAGCGCCCGGAACTCCGCCGCCGGCTGGGTGCGGCGATGGCGGCGGGAACCATGAGTGCCGCGATGGAGGGCCTGCTGCTACACCTCGCCGATGCCCAGACCACGCTGGCCTTTGCCCTCGAACTGGCGCCGTTCACCCGCACCGGCCATACCGCGCAGGGGGGGGAGATCGAGGATATCCTGCGCCGGCGCATCCTGCCGTCATTGGGCAAGGTCATCGGGGAGATGTTCTTCGCCCTCAACGATTTGTATCTGCGCCCCCGCCCGGATTGGGCCAGCGAGCAGCTGCTGCCGTGGTGCGACGAGGTGCTGGCCTTGCTGTCCGGCGGCCTCGGCGAGGGCGGGAATGCGGTGACGCTGCGCCGCGCCGGGGGCGTGTCATGAGCATGACCGAGCAGACCCAGGGCAAGTATCTCTACGCTGTCATCAACGCCGCCGGCCCGGCTAGCTTCGAGACCAAGGGGATCGGCGGTCGCGGCGATCTGGTGCACACCATCACCGAAGGCCAGGTGAGCGCGGTGGTCAGCGATTCTCCGATGATCGAATACGACAACACCAGGCGCAACATGATGGCACATACCCTGGTGCTCGAGGAGGTGATGCAGCGCTTCGTGATGCTGCCAGTGCGCTTCGGCACAATCGCCCCCGACGTGCAGACGATTGCCACCAAGGTGCTGCGCGGGCGCTACGACGAGCTGACCCTGCTGCTGGAACAGATGCGCGGACGGGTGGAGCTGGGGCTCAAGGCCTCATGGCATGACGGGGTGATCTTCCCCGAGATCATCGCCGAGAACACCGCCATCCGCACCCTGCGCGACAGCCTGGTGGGACGCTCTGCCGAGCGGACCCATTTCGATCGGGTCCGGCTGGGCGAGCTGATCGCGCAGGCGATGGAGCGCAAGCGCACCTCCGATGAGCAGCTGATCCACGATCGCCTGCGCGGCTTCGTCCACAAGACCAGGCTGAACAAGACCATCGGCGAGCAGATGGTGATCAATGCGGCCTACCTGGTCGAGCAACCGGTCGAGCCCGAACTCGACGCCGCCATCCGCGCGATGGACGCCGAGCTGGGGGGGCGCTTCCGGTTCAAATATGTCGGCCCGGTGCCGCCCTATAATTTCGTCAACATCGTCGTCAACTGGAGCTGACCGCCATGGGATTGCTCACGAACGTCCTGCTGGCCCCGGTGATCGGGCCGCTGAAGGGGATGCTGTGGCTGGCGGGGGTGATCAACGATCAGGCGGAACGCACGCTATACGACGAGGATGGCCTGCGCGTGGCGCTGATGGAGCTCGAACAGCGCTTCGAGACGGGTGAGATCGGTGAAGAGGCCTTCGAGGCCGAGGAGCACGTCCTGTTGGAGCGGTTGAAGATCGCTCGCGACCGGGCGCGTGGACTGGGCTGACCAACAGTTTTGCAGGGTGGAGAATCGCAATGGCGTCGATACAGGAAGTGGTGCGCAGCGCGATGGCGCAGGTGGGGGACATGACCGGGCTGGTCGGTGACAACGTTTCCAGCCTGACCAAGGTCGATAGCGGCTGGCAGTTGGTGGTCAACATGATCGAGCTCAAGCGCATTCCGCCCTCGACCGACATGCTCGCCTCCTTCGACGTGAGCGTGGACGGGAAGGGGAATGTCACCAACTACCAGCGCTCGCGCCGCTATCTGCGCGATCAGATCCTGGAGGAGGATGCGTCGTGATCCGCCACGGGGGCGAGGCGAAGATCGATTGCCCGCTGGGCATTTTCGCCGGCCACGAGCGGGAGATCGGCCGGCTGACCGAGGCGCTCAATCAGGCGACGAATCCCGCGGCCAAGGCCGGAATGGCGGGGCAGTTGCGCGACGCGACCGCGGGGCTGCTGTCCTGCGCCGGCTACCAGGAAGACAACATCAATTGCCGTATGTGCCGCGAATTTTCGCGTCTGCGCAATCAGACCGCCGCGCTGGTCGCCAGGGCGGCTGGGCTGGCGGGTTAGCCGTCCACTAACGGCAGGAGTATCGAGCGATGAACGAGCAACGCATGCAGCATTCGGTCCAGGCATCTGGACTGGCGGATATTCTGGAGCGGGTGCTGGACAAGGGGATCGTCATCGCCGGGGATATCTCGATTTCCCTGGTCGAGGTCGACCTGCTCAACATCCGGGTGCGCCTGGTGGTGGCCTCGGTCGACCGGGCGATGGCGATGGGCATCAACTGGTGGCAGAGCGATCCCTACCTGTCCTCCAACGCCCATCGGCTGGAGGAGGAAAACCGTGAATTGCGCGGCCGGATCGAGCGCCTGGAAGCCAGTGCGTTGAGCGCGTCGTGACGGACGCCGCGTCGGGTTTCCGCGTCTCGGAGGCGCCCTCACGCGATGTCGGGCGCGGTCTGGTCCGGCTCGATCCCGAGGATATCGCGCTGCTCGGCCTGCAGGTCGGGGACACCGTCGCGATCGCCGGCAAGCGGACCACGGTGGCGCGCGTGATGCCGGCCCATGCCGCCCAGAGGCGGCAGAAGCTGATCCAGATGGATGGCCTGGTTCGGGTCAATGCCGGTGCGGGGCTCGACGAGCAGGTCGCGCTCAGCCCCGCCGCGGTGAGCCTCGCGCGTTCGGTGACGCTGAAGGAGATCGGCGGGCGGGCGCGTCCGGCCGAGGGCGCCACCCTGGCAAGGCTGCTCGACGGCATTCCGATGGTGATCGGCGACCGGGTGCGCGCCATTCTGGGCGGCATGCAGGCGCGTGAGTTCACCGTCGAGGCTAGCGATCCCGCCGGTTCGGTGATCATCGGCCCCGGCACTGCGGTGCGCTGCGCCGGCGGGGGTGAGCCTTCCAACGCCGTGACCTATGAGGATGTCGGCGGCCTGCGCAAGGAAGTCCGCCGCATCCGCGAGATGATCGAGCTGCCGCTCAAGCATCCAGAGGTCTTCCTCCATCTCGGCATCGATCCGCCCAAGGGCGTGCTGTTGTGCGGGCCGCCCGGCACCGGCAAGACCCTGATCGCCCGCGCGGTGGCGCGCGAATCCGGAGTGTATTTCCTGCACGTCAACGGCCCGGAGATCATCGACAAGATGTACGGGGCCTCCGAGGCTCAGCTGCGCAAGATGTTCGATGAGGCCGAGCAGCACGCCCCGGCGATCATCTTCATCGACGAGATCGACGCCATCGCTCCTAAGCGCGAGGAGATGAGCGGCGACCGCCAGGTCGAACGCCGCGTGGTCGCGCAATTGCTCGCCCTGATGGACGGGTTGCAATCGCGCGGGCAGGTGATCGTCATCGCCGCCACCAACATCCCCAACGCGCTCGATCCCGCGCTTCGCCGCCCCGGGCGCTTCGACCGAGAGATCGTCATCGGCGTGCCCGACGCGGCGGGGCGGCGGGAGATTCTCGACATCCATACCCGCGGCATGCCGCTCGCCGCCGAGGTCGATCTCGCCGCCCTGGCCTTTCAGACCCCGGGCTTCGTCGGCGCGGACATCGCCGCCTTGTGTCGCGAGGCGGCTATGAGTGCGTTGCGGCGCCTGATCCCCGACATCGACTTCAACCAGGCGCGGGTCGAGGCGGAGAAGCTCGCCGCGCTGGCGGTCACGGAAGCGGATTTCGCCGCCGCCCGGGCCGAGATCCAACCAAGCGCGTTGCGCGAGATCGTCACCCTGGTCTCGGACAAGCGCTGGAGCGATGTCGGTGGGTTGGAGGCGACCAAGCAATTGCTGGTCGAGGCGATCGAGTGGCCGGTCCGCTACGCCGAATTGTTCCGCCAGACCGGGGTGCATCCGCCCAAGGGCATTCTGTTCCACGGCATTCCCGGCTCGGGCAAGACGCTGCTGGCCAAGGCGCTGGCCGGAGAGAGCGGGGTCAATTTCATCGCGGTCAAGGGGCCGCAACTGCTCAGCATGTGGGTGGGTGAGTCCGAGCGCGGCGTGCGCGAGGTGTTCCGCAAGGCCCGCCAGACCGCGCCTTGCATCGTGTTCTTCGACGAGATCGACACCCTGGCCCCCAATCGCGGCCAGCATGGCGGCGAGGTGACCGACCGGGTGGTGGCGCAGTTGCTGACCGAGCTCGACGGCATCGAGGATCTGCGCGGCGTCACCGTGGTGGGCGCCACCAACCGGCTGGATCAGATCGACGCGGCCCTGCTGCGTCCAGGACGCTTCGACCTGCTGGTCGAATTCATCCAACCCGATCTGTCGGAACGGGCGGCGATTCTCGCGGTGCATGCCGGGCACATGAAGCTGGCGGGCGACGTCGATCTGGCAAGTCTCGCACTGCGCACCGATGGCATGGTCGGCGCCGAGTTGGAGGCGCTGTGCCGCCGGGCCGGCATGGCGACGATCCGCGACGTGGTGAACGGCGCGGTGCCGGCGTCGAGCGGGCTGGTCGAAGCAAGGCACTTCGAATCGGCGCTGGCGACTGCCGGGAGGGGAGGCGAGCGATGAGCCCGATTGCCATGCTGGCGGTGATACAGGCCGAGCGCCTCGGCGCCGGAAGCATCCCCCCCGATGCCAGGGCCATCGTCTGCGGGGACTTCGCCGCGGTGGTGATGAACCCGCCGCCGGGGGGGGTGCGCGGGCGGAACCGCGCCGAACTCGCCCCCTGGCTGCTGTCCGTGCAGCGCATCGTCGAAGCCGTGATTGGCTTCGCCCCGGTCCTGCCGGTGAGCTTCGGCACGCTCGCCGATGACGACACCATGGTGCGGCGCATCCTGACCGAGGGGGCCAGGTTGTTCGAACGGGCCTTCAGCGAGCTGGGCGAGCGGATCGAGATCGACCTCAGCGTGCTGTGGAACGTGCAGACGGTGGTGCGGGAAGTCGCCCAGATCGGCGACCTTGCCGCGCGCCTGGCGGCCACCAACACCGAAGCGGTGCGGCGCGGGGCGGGGGAGGAGCTGATGCACGAGATCCAGCGCCGGCGGGAAGGGGTGGGAAGCAGCATCCTCGACGCGCTCCGCCCCCTTGCCGCGGACAGCATCGCCACCGTACCGCCCGAACCGGAGGCGGTTATCGACCTCGCATTGCTGTTCGACCGCGACGCGGTGGACACGCTGGAGAGCGCGCTGAGCAAGCTGGACGATTCGTTTTCCGGTGGATTGTCCTTCCGCATGGTCGGCCCGATGGCGCCCTACAGCTTCGTCTCGGTGCAAATCCACATGCCGCTCGTCGGTGAGATCGAGCGCGCGCAGGCGCTGCTCGGCATCAGCGTCTCGGCTTCCGACGAGGAGATCAAGAATGCCTATTACCAGGCAGCGCGGCGGAACCACCCCGACCTGGCCGGCGATGCCGTCGAGGACCGTACCGCAGCGATGGCCGCGCTGGCCGCTTCCTACGAGACCCTGCGCCAGCGCGCCCTGTCGGTATCGCTGCACCGGCGTGGGGCGGCATAGGGGGGGCAATGTTCTACCTCTACGCCATCGTCGCTGGACCCGGGATCGGTGCGGAGCTTCCGGAGGAGGGGATTCTGCCCGGCATTGCGGTCGGCACGGTTGCTTGCGGCGGGTTGGCCTGCATCGTCAGCGAGGTTCCGGTCGAGATCTTCGGCGAGGCCCCGCTGCGCCTCCTGCTGGAGCAATCCGCCTGGACCAAGGAACGGGCCTTGGCGCATGAGCGGGTGGTGGCGGGGCTGGCGGCGGCGCACACGCTCCTGCCGCTCAAATTCTGCACCCTGTTTTCCGATCGCGACAGCCTGATCAGGGTGATGGAACGCCACCAGGAGGCGCTCGGGCAGGCGCTGGCGCATATCCGTGGCGCACGGGAATGGGGGGTCAAGCTGTTCTACGATCCCGCCCGGCTGCGCGGCTGGCTCGACACGGAACCGGGGGCGGAGCCCGCGCCCGCGGCCAAGGCGGCGGGAGCGGCGTTTTTCGCCCGCAAGCAGAACGAGTTGCGCCGACAGCAGGAGGTCTTGGTGGCGGTGCGACACTGCACCGAGGAAAGCCACCGCCGCCTGGCCGACCTGGCCCGCGAAGCCACCGCCGCCGCGTCGCAATCGCCCGCGCTGCATGGGCGGAAAGACGAAATGGCCCTGAACGGCGCCTATCTGGTGACCGAAGGCGGCGAGGAAGCGCTGCGAGACTGCGTGCGCGCGCTGATGGAAGCCTATGCGCCCAGCGGCTTCGATTTCATCCTGACCGGGCCCTGGGCGCCCTACAACTTCACGAGGCTGCACCTTGGAGAACTCACCCCGCCGCACTGAACCACCCGGGAGCGGAGACATCGTCCTGGCCGATCTGCTGGACCGGGCCCTTCACAAGGGGCTGGTGATCTGGGGGGAGGCGACCATTTCGGTGGCCGGCGTCGACCTGGTCTATCTCGGGCTGAAGGTACTGCTCGCCTCGACTGACACCGCCGACCGAATGCGCAAGGCCGCCAATTCGGCTGTGGCCAAACCCTGAGGATTCCGCCCCCGCGCCATGTTCTATCTGTATGGAATCGCACGCTGGAAGCCGGGCCTGGCGCTCGGTGTTCCGGGCATCGGCGGCATGGCGGTGCGGATGGAGCGCTGGCGGGGCCTGATGGTGGCGGCGAGTCCGTTCGAAACCTGGGAGGTCGAAGCGAGCACGCCCAATCTGTGGTGCCATGAGCACGTGATCGAAGCGGTGATGGCACAGAGCGCGGTGATTCCGCTGCGCTTTTGCACCGTCGTCGCCGACCTGCCCGCCTGCCGCCAGTTACTGTCGCGGCATTATCGGCAATTGAGCGCCCTGCTGGGCCGGGTGAATGATCGCGTCGAATTCGCCCTGCGGCTCTCCGGGGCGGGCAGCGGCGATGGGCTTGCCGCCGCTGCGGACCCCGAATCGGTCGGGCCGGGAACGGCCTATCTGCGCGCGCTGGCTCGGCATTCCTCCGCTTGGCCGGAGGCGCTGCTTGCCGCCCTGCGCGGCGCGCTCGACCCTTGGGCGTTGGCGAGCATGCCGTGGCCGCGCGACACGAAGTCGGCGGATCTGCGCGCTTCGTTCCTGGTCGAACGGCCGGGGGTCGATGCCTTCCGGCGCGAGGTGGCGGGGTTTGGCGACCAGCGGCGGGATCTGACGGTGTCCTGCACCGGGCCCTGGCCGCCTTATTCCTTCGTGGCCGACGCGTTTTCGCAGCAGACGGACAGAAAGGCCAAGAGATGAGCCTGCTCGACATGACGCAGCCCGATGCCAGCCTGGACGACCTGCTCGGCGGCAGGATCAACCTCGATCCAGAGACGATCGAGAAGGGGCTGGTGAAACTGGTGCTGATGGTGGTGGAGACGCTCCGCCAGGTCATCGAGCGCCAGGCGATCCGCCGCGTCGAAGGCGGAACGCTGAATGAGGCGGAGATCGAGCGGCTTGGCCTGGCCTTGCTGCGTCTGGAACAAAAGATGGCGCAGCTGCGCCAGACCTTCGGCTTTGAGGAATCGGAACTGGTATTGCGCCTTCGCCTGCCGATGGAACTCTCGTAGCGTCACACGCCAGACGCCGCCGTCTGGGGTGTGATACCAGCCGACTCACGCCCGGCCGCGGCAAACGCCCGCCGGTGCTTTTTCCCTGGTGGACGCGAATGCGAGCGCGATGGACGGTCGGACTTGACAGGCTTCCCCGCCTCTTCCGCCGCTGGCGGCGGAGCGACGCGCTCTGGCTGATCTGTGCGGGCCTCATCATCGCCACCGTTGCAGCGGCCACGCTTTCTACGATCGCCTTGCGCCGCGATGCCCAGGAGGCCGACCGGCAGGAGATCAGCGCGGTCGGGACCGCCCTGGCTGCCCAGACCTCTCGGTATGTCCAGGTGATCCAGTTGGCGTTGAATCGTGTGCAGCACCGGGTGGATCAGGTGCAGGTGACGACACCCGAGGACTTCGACCGGTTGATGTCCGACCGGACAACCTTCGATCTGCTCCGCCAGGTCGGGCACTACCTGCCACAAGCTGATGCCCTGGCGATCCTCGATCGGTCCGGGCGGTTGATCAATTTCACGCGCGCCTATCCACCGCCCCAACTCGATGCCGCCGACCGCGATTTTTACCACTACCTCCGCGATCATCGCGGAGGCGGCCTGTATTTCAGCAGGCCACTGGTCGCCCGCTTCCACAATATCCCAGCCACCGTCGCGGCACGCCGCCTGAACGCGCCGGACGGGAGCTTTCTCGGCGTTGCGGCGGCCGTCATCAGCATCCGGGAGTTGCAGAGCTTCTACGCCTCCATGATCGGGGTGAACGGCCAGACGACCAAGCTGCTGCGGCGGGATGGGACGGTGCTAGTCACCTGGCCCCTGCTCCCGCATCCGTTCACGCGCGTGCCGACCCCCTCGCATTGGTATGCGGCGATCGCGGCGGGCGGGGGCACCTACCATGCGTCGGGGCGCTTCGTTTCCGTCCATCCGCTGGCCGACTATCCGCTGGTGATCAACGCACAGCGTGCGTCGGCGACGTCGTGCGATGATGGCCCAGCCACCCGCCATACCTGCCGGCTACGCCGCCTGGCTCGCCGATCTGAAAGCCCGCATCCGCGCGACGCGGCTGCGCGCCGCCCTTGCCGTGAACAGCGAGCTGATCAGCCTCTATTGGCAGATCGGCCGCGACATCCGCGACCGCCAGGCGGCGCACGGCTGGGGCGCCAAGGTGGTCGACCGCCTGGCCGCCGACCTGCGCGCGGAGTTTCCCGACTCGCGCGGCTTCTCGTCGGCCAATCTGCGCTATATGCGGGCGTTCGCCGCAGTCTGGCCCGATCCGGCAATTCTCCAACGGGTCGTTGGCAAATTGCCCTGGGGCGAGAACATCGAACTGGTGGAAAATGGAGATGCCCGTCGCCGCCGGGCCGGCGCCGCACCACGGCGACGTCCCCCCGTCAGCGCAGCAAGTCTCCCAGCACCTGCGGAAGGTCGCGCGAGGTGTGGACGATCCGCACGATGCGGGGCGGATCACTGGCGTCCGTATAAACCATCAGGTAGCGATAGCGCGGGATCGACCAGAATCGATAGCGGAGATCTGCCAAGCCTGGACGGTGCGCGCCGAGGGCCGGGTTGCCACCAATCCAATGCGCGGCTTGCTGCACCGCTTCATAGAAGCGATCGGCGGCATCGGGGCTGTCGCTGGCGATCCGCCGCAGCGCCGCCCCAAGCTCGCGCCGCGC
>Ga0307373_10006921_pt1 | contig 17877 bp, 21 predicted proteins | sample OX2MG_FD_202534 | JGI IMG/M metagenome (GOLD analysis project Ga0307373, IMG submission 202534) | Soil microbial communities from Risofladan, Vaasa, Finland - OX-2 | ecosystem: Environmental > Terrestrial > Soil > Coastal area > Acid sulfate soil | place: Finland: Risofladan, Vaasa | collected... | reverse complement strand
GCCGCTCATCGCGGCTTGCATGGGTCCTCCTCGTGCGGCGCGGGTGCCGGCGCAGGTCGGTGTCCCGAATACCTTGGCACGCGCATCACCCTGTGAGGAGCCGGTGCGGTGGATCCCCCGGCGAGCAGGGAGGGCTATCCGGCGCGTTCGCACTGCGCCGGCGTCCCGGATACGTCTACGACGACAGCGAACTCGCGGCCGCGACGACCGCCTCGACCGTGATGCCCAGGTGCGCGAGCACGACGTCGCCGGGCGCCGACGCGCCGAAGCGATCGATGCCGATCGCGATTCCGTCGAGCCCCACGAAGCGGTGCCAACCCAGCGTTGCGGCGGCCTCGATGCTGACACGCCGTCGCATCGCGGGCGGGAGCACGCTGTCCTGGTACTCCTGGGGCTGCGCGACGAACAATTCCCAGCTCGGCATGCTGACGACTCGGGCATCGATCCCGCGATCGGCGAGGACATCGGCGGCCTGCTCGATGAGTGGCACCTCGCTGCCGGTAGCCATCAGGATGCAGTCGCCGCCCTCCCGCAGCACGTAGGCGCCCTGTGCGAGGTCGGGGGCGTGGGGCAGGGTCGGCAGGCCCTGGCGTGACAGGACCAGCACCGTCGGCCCGTCGGCGCGGGTAATCGCAAACTCCCAGGCCCCGGCGGCCTCGGTGGCATCCGCCGGGCGGATGACGACGAGGTCGGGGATCGCCCGCAGCGCCGCCAGGTGCTCGACCGGCTGATGGGTGGGGCCGTCTTCTCCCAGCCCGACCGAATCATGGGTGTAGACGAACACGACCGGCAGCCGCTGCAGCGCCGCCATGCGGATCGTGTTCTTCATGTAGTCGGAGAACATCATGAACGTCGAGCAGACCGGTCGCAGGCCGCCGTGTGCGGCGAGCCCGTTGCAGATCGCGCCCATCGAGTGCTCGCGCACGCCGAAGCGAATGTTGCGAGCACCGAAGCGGTCGATGGCGACGTCGCCACTGCCGGCGATGGTCGTGTCGGTCGAGCTCGACAGATCGGCCGCGCCTTGCACCAACTCGGGGATCCGGGCGGCAAGCGCGTTGAGGACCTTGCCGCCTGAGGACCGGGTCGCCATCGATTCGCCGGGGGGAAAGGACGGCAGGTCGGACTGCCAGTCGCCAGGGAGCTCACACCGCAGCCGCCGCGTCGCGTCGGCGGCGGCCGCGGGGTGAGCGGCGGCATACGCCTCGAACGCCGCCTGCCAGCTGCCGCGCAGTGCCCGTCCGCGTTCCTGCAGGTGCCCGGCCCATGCGCCGACCTCGTCGGGAACCAGGAACTGTGCGTCCTCGGGCCAGCCGTAGGCGCGTTTGGTCGCGGCGACCTCGTCCGCGCCGAGCGGCGATCCATGCGCGGCGGACGAATCGTGTTTGTGCGGAGAGCCGAATCCGATGTGGGTGGCCGCCATGATCATGGTCGGGCGGCCGTCCGAGATGGACGCCGCGCTCAGGACCTCGTCGATCTCGGCAAGGTCGTTGCCGTCGGCGATCTCCAGCACGCGCCAGCCGGCGGCGGCGAAACGCTCCGGCACGTTCTCGGTAAACGACAGGGAGGTGGGACCGTCGAGGCTGATCGAGTTGTGGTCGTAGATCCCGATGAGCTTGCTCAGCCCGAGATGGCCCGCCAGTGATGCCGCCTCGTAGGAGATGCCCTCCATCAGATCCCCATCCGAGCAGATAAACCAGGTGCGGTGATCGACGATCTGGTGCCCGGGCCGATTGAACTGCTCGGCGAGCAGGCATTCGGCAAGCGCCAGGCCGACGGCGTTGGCGAACCCCTGTCCGAGCGGACCCGTGGTCACCTCGACCCCTGGCGTGTCACCGCGTTCGGGGTGCCCCGGCGTGGCAGAGCCCCATTGGCGAAACTCTTTGAGGTCGTCGATGGTCAGCGCATAGCCGGTCAGGTGCAGCAGCGAGTACAGCAGCGCCGACGCATGGCCGGCCGAGAGGACGAACCGATCCCGGTTGGGCCATTCGGGATCCAGCGGGTCGAAGCGCAGGTGGTGGCCGAACAGCATCCACCCGACGGGCGCGAGCCCCATCGGGGCGCCGGGGTGCCCGCTATTCGCGCGCTGGACGGCGTCGATGGACAGGGTGCGGACGGTCGTGACGACCAGCTGGTCGGGGGCGAGATCGACGGGCACGCGGACCTTTCGGGGGGCGTTCAGATGGGCCGGATGAGTCTAGCGGGCAGGGTTTGCGCGCGGCGGGCTCATTCCCAGCGAACCGCGGGCGCACACTGCGCCTGATGGCGCACGCCCGGCGGTGGCGGGTAGTCTGCCCGGAGGAGGGACACGACGATGCGGAGGCTGTCATGCCGGGCACAATGCGGGCACTTGTCACCCACAGGTGGGGCGACCCCGAGGAGCTGCACCTGGAGGAGGTGCCACGGCCCGAGGCCGGTGAGGGCGAACTGCTGGTGCGCGTGGGCGCCGCCGGGATCAATCCGGTCGACTGGAAGACGCGGCGCAACGGCGGACTGATGAAGAGCCGCGGCATCGAGCCGCCGGTCATTCTCGGGTGGGATGTCTCCGGGGTCGTGGAGGCCGTCGGACCGGGTGTCGACGGCTTTGCCGTCGGCGACGAGGTGTTCGGGCTGGCGGGCTTTCCGAAGGCCGCCGGCGCGTATGCGGAGTACGCGGCGGTGCCGGCCGCGGACATGGCCCATAAGCCGGACAATATCAGTCACGTCGACGCCGCCTCACTGCCGCTGGTGGCGCTGACGGCGTACCAGGCGTTCGAGCGGGCCGAGCTCGGGGCCGGGCAGTTGGTGCTCATCCATGCGGCGGCCGGCGGGGTCGGATCGGCTGCGGTCCAGCTGGCCAAGGCCCGCGGTGCTCGCGTGGCCGGGACCGCCGGGCCCGCCAACCAGGACTTCCTGCGCGAGCTCGGTGTCGACATCCCGATTGACTACACGACCACCGACTTCGTCGAGGTGCTCTCAGACGTCGACGTCGTCCTCGAGAGCCAGGGCGGGGACGTCCGGCAGCGGTCTTGGGGAGTCCTGCGCAAGGGGGGCATCATGGTCTCGATCCTCGGGCCGCTGCCCCAAGAGGACGCCGAGGTCCATGGCGTGCGCGGCGTGCACATGCTCGTCCGCCCGGACGGGCAGCAGATGCAGGCCATCGCCGACCTCGTGGCGCAGGGGACCGTGCGCGCGTGCGTCCAGGAGACCTTCCCGTTTGCGCGCGCGGCCGACGCCCACCGCGCCGCCGAGTCCGGTCACACACGCGGCAAGCTCGTGCTCGTGCCCTAAGACGCGGGCGGGTCCGGCGGCTCCTACCGGGCCACCCGGACCCGCGTCCGCGACGGCGGCGGCCGCGGGGTGGCACGATCCGGATGGCGCTGCTCCGGCCGATGTAGGTGGGACAATGGCGCACGCAGAGTGTGGATGAGGGTGACCGGGTGAGGCAACGTAGGGTTCAGATGCGCAGGCTCGCTGCCGCAGTGCTCGCGCCGGCATGCCTGGCGCTGGCCGGGTGCGGCGCGGCCTCGCTCCCTGCGCCGACGGCAACCCTCCCGTCGGGGACCCGCGTCGGACCTCAGGTCTTCCTGAGCGACTCGGCCGCGACGGCGGCGGCCGTTCGGACATTCGCGGACGCCCTCGGCGCAAATGGCCCGACCCTGACCGCCGCGCAGGCCAAGGCATCCGCGCCCTTGCTGGACCAGTCGTTTCAGCAGACTCAGCTCGGGCTGAACCGCTTGTCGACCCAGCAGGTCTCCGACTCGCGTCTGGACGCCCAACGGGAGGCGATCATCGGGCCTCTGGGCGTCGTGGTCGTGGAGATGTCGGCGATCGACGCCGCGGCGCATGCGGGCAACGTGACAACGTTGATCGCGCACCTGGCGCCGCTGCGTACGGCGATCGGCGCGCTCCAGCAGGCCGGCGCCGGATAACGTGTCGACGCGATGGCGGGCGCCCGCCATCGCGCGAACGGCCATCGCGCGAACGCACATCGCCAGCCGCGGCCGGCATTAGCCGGACCGCGGACTTCGACGCGCTAGGCGGCGGCGTGCGCCGGTGCTTCAGGCACGATCGGCGGCACGACGTGCCACGGTATCGTGATCGCGCGGCCATCCATGGTGATCTGGCCGGCACCGCGCAGCTTGGAAAAGCCGGTCGTGACGGCTTCCCGTGACGCACCGACCAGCGACGCCCACTGGGCGTGGGTGAGGTCGAGCCGCAGCTGAATGCCTTCGGGTGCGGCCACGCCGAACCGGTCGGCGAGTTGGTGCAGCCGTGCACGTAGGCGGTCTTCGACGCGCATCTCGCTGATCAGCGCGACCGTCTCGCTGAGCGTGGACGTGCGCTCGGACAGAACCTGGGCCAAGTTGCGGCCGAGGCGAGGATAGCGGGACATCAGTGCTTCGAGCGACTGGCCCGACAGCGGCGAGACCGCCGAGTCCTCGAGAGCCGCGATCATGGGTTCGGTTGCGCTGCCAAGGGTCGAGTAGACGTTGCCATCGTCGAGGATCGCGGTCATCACTTCGTGTCCAGCCGCGGTGGACTCGAAGACCGCAATACGACCGGCGCGAACCACAAATAGGTGGTCCGGCCGCAGCAGCGGCTCGGGGATCTCACCGCCGCGAGGCCAGCGCACGACCGGGAGCCGGTTCTCCAACATCGTGAGGTCGGCCGCGGGCAACCCTCCGAACAAATCCATGCGGGCAATGCTGAGCCGCGAGGCGAACCGGGGACGGCTCGGGGTCGCGGGCAACTGGGAAACTTCTTTGAGTGCGATAGCCATGCGAGGACTGTCGCACCAAATTGTTATGGCGATCTGATGGAAGTCGGAAGATGTCATGGCGACTCGAGGGGGCGACCGACCGCGCTGCGGGTCGCACACCGCGCATTAGGCGGTGCGACGGGGGCTGCGTATCGGGGGCAGCGGCCACGCCGGCGTTTCGTGGACGCGCAGCTCGACGTAGATCAACGCAACGCCCGCGTTGGCGACCGGTGCCACGACCGTCAGCGCGATGAACGCACCGAGTCCGCGAAGCATGATCCCGGGGGTCCCCCCAACCGCGTCAAGCGGGATGTTGATGAGGTCCGCGATGAGCAAGCCGCCAAGGCCGACGGTGATCTGGATCGCCAACCAGCTGCCGAGCACCCACCAAAAATGCCCGCGCACCAGCGCGACGCTGCGCCCGATGGCGTCGCGAATGCTGCGCTGCTCGGTCACCACGGTGATGGGGGCCACCAGCCACACCACGAACAGATAGATGCCGGGGATCAGGAGCGCCAGGAACCCCGCCAGTATGCCGAGCGTCGTCATGAACACCACGGCCACCAGCGGCCAGAACCGCTCCCCGACGCGTTCGAGTGCAACGCCGGGGTTTGCCGGTTGCCCGTTGATCAGGTGGAGGATCAACACCGTCGAGGCCGCGATCGAAAGCTGCCCGAGCAAAAGCTGGGGGAGCAGCGTGAGCAGCTCCTGCACGAGTTCCCGCAACCGCGTTGACGGTCCGCCATAGGCCAGCTGACTGCCGATGAGCAGGACCGCCTCGGGCAGTGTGCTCACAAGCGCCACCAACACAAACGGCACGGGGACGGCCCGGTACATCGTCAGCGCCGTACGCATGATGCCCGCCAGCCCGAGCGGCCGGGCGGGTGGCGGCGCATAGTCCGCGCTCACCGCCAGTCGTCCTCGAACGGCTGCGCCTCGGCGGCGAGCTCGTCGACGTCCATGCCGGTGCTCTGCATGAAAAACGGGGTCATGAGGTTCAAGGTGTGCCGGCAGGCGGGGCAGATCGGCAGCGGCGGTGGAGGCGGCAGCTGCGGGTGCTCCCCACGGAGTGAATACGCCTTACCCACGTACTTCTCGCAGACGCCGCAACTGCCGAGTTTGGCGTCGAAGCGCACAAGATCCCAGCCGGCATCGGCGACCTGGGACAAGAACCCGTGCGTGCGCTCGGCGTATGCCGCCGCCTCGGCGGCCAACTGCGCGCGCGCGTCCGGGTCCCAGCCGTCCCGGAGTGCGCGTGCGAACGGCTCGGGCGGGTTCGGAACGTCTCGGAAGCGCTCGGTCCACCGATCGATCTCGGCGTCCCAGTCGCGTTCAGCCACGGAATCAGTCCTCGATGAAGTCCACCGGGACCGGACCCTCCACAAGGCCCGCCTCGGCGCCGCGCCGCAGCAGCTCGTCGATCGCCGCGCGGCCGTCCTCGCCATAGTCGAGCGTGCGCTCGTTGACGTACATCCCGACGAAGCGGTCGGCCAGGTCCATGTCGAGTCCGCGGCCGAACTTCTCCGCGTGCTCGAGGGCCGGCTTCCGGTGATCGAGCGCGTAGGCGATGCTGTCGCGCAGCAGGTGCGACAGACGGCGTAGCGTGGCATCGTCGCCGACGTCCCGGCGCACGGTGTTGGCGCCGAGCGGAAGCGGGAGCCCGCCGGTTACCTCGTCCCACCAGATCCCGAGATCCAGGATGTTGACCAGGCCCTGGGACTCGTAGGTCAGCTGGCCCTCGTGGATCACCAGCCCGGCGTCGACCTTGCCGTCGGCGACCACGTCGAGAATCTCGTCGAATGGGGTGATAACTGGTTCAGCGATCCGGCCGACGGCCAGCTGCAGCTCGAGGAAGGCGCTGGTCCAGGCACCGGGCACCGCGACTCGCAGGAACGGCAGGCGCGCGGGATCGAGCGCCTCGCGTGCGACGACCATCGGCCCGTATTTCTCGCCCATCGACGCGCCATGTGGCAACAGGCGGTAGTGCTTGGAGACGTAGGCGTAGGCATGCACGGAGATCGCGGTGACCTCGAGCCGGCCCTCGACGGCCCACTGATTGAGCGTCTCGATATCCCGCAGGATGTGCTCGACCCGGAAACCCTCCATCGGGATCAGTTCGTTGGCGAGCGCGTAGAACATGAACGCGTCGTCAGGGTCAGGGCTGTGGCCGATCCGGATCAGCTGCGATGCCACGCGGGCTCCTCGGTGCGGTGGTAGGACCTGGCCATCCTAGTCGGCCGCGGGAACATCGGCGGGACGACTGGTCGCCGGCGGGGTCCAGAACTCACGCATCGCAACGCCCCGCACGAGCCCGCCGGGCCCGTGGCTGACCGTCATCCCGGCGCGCTCCATCACACCGACCGATCCCGTGTTGTCGTCGGTCGTGTTGGCGGTCACGCGGGCCACGCCGGGCTGGGTGAACGCCCACTCGAGCATTGCCACCACCGCCATCGTCGCGTAGCCGCGCCCACGCACCGCCGGGACCAGCCCGTAGCCGATATCCACCGTGCCGTGGTCGTCCGGGGGCCCATGAAACAGGGCGTCCCCGATCGTGAGCCGGTCGCGCTCACGCACCATGCAATACGCGCCGAACGGATCGGTGCGGCCATCCTCGCGTGCGACCATCACGGCCGTCGCGCAGGCGAGCGACCCCTCAGTGGGGTATCCGCCAGCCCAGCGGGCACCGTCGGGCGGCTTGCCGACCAGGATGCTGCGGGCCAGGCGCCGGTCCATCGCCACGAGCGTCAGCAGCGGTATGCGGATGTCGGCGAGCTCAGGCGAAGTAGGTGTCCTCGTGTGCGTAGGGCGGGCTGCAGCAGCAGAGCATGCGAATTGTCGCGTCGCCGTCGGCGGTGAGTTGGTGCCACGCGCGGGGGGGGATCAGGATCGCATCGCCGGGGCTTACCCGCGCGCGCTGGCCGTCGATGTCCATCTCGCCACGGCCCTCGAGCAGGTAGTAGATCTCCTCCGCGACGCGGTGGTAGTGGCGCGTGGTGGCGGTGCCGGCGCTGATGGTCGCCTCAGCGAGGCTCTGCTGGACGACCGGCGCGGTCGTGCGGTCGAGCAGGCTGCGGATCGTGCTGCCGTCAGCGGTGGTGAACGGCTCGGCATCGGTGAGCGCACGGATATGCATCAAATGGCTCCATGATCGGGGAGAGGGCCGTCTAGACCGTGCCCTGCCGGGCGTCGGCGGTCGTCGGGGCGGAACTCTCGCCGGCCCACGCGACGCACATACCCTCGCCTTCGGCGGCGAGCTGGCCGTCGGTCAGGTGGATCGCGACGACTGCGCGAAAGCCCCGGTCGCTGCGCTGGGTGAGGCGCCCCCGCAGTTCGAGCGTCGCATCCATCGGGATCGGCCGCCGCAGCCAGTACCGCACCTTCGCCGTCATGCCCCAGATCCCGTGTGGCGCACCGGCGTACACGAGCATCTCGTCGACAAGCAGGCCGACCAGGCCGCCGTGGAACCGCTGCGGGTAGCCCTCCTGGTGGGGGGCCGGCGCGTAGGTCGCCACGGCGTCCGTGCCGTCCTGGTGCACGCGCAGATGCAGGCCGAGCAAATTCGCCGGACCGCACACGAAGCAGTTCGGGTATTCCGGCGGGTTGAGCAGTGGAAGTTCATCGAGGTTGTCGGGCAACGTACTCACGCGGCCTCCGCTCCGGCGGGTGCAGATCATGCGGGGCGCCCAGCGACCCGCGGCGCCACCAGATGCTAGCGTGTGCCCCCATGTTGGCTGTGTTTATCGTCTTCCACTCGCTGGTCTGCGTGCTGCTGATCTTCCTGGTCCTGCTGCACTCCGGGCGCGACGCGGGTCTGTCGGGTGCGTTCGGCGTCGGTTCGACCAGCGGCAGCTTCGGCGGGTCGTCGGCGATCGTCGAGAAGAACCTCGATCGGATCACCGTCGTGGTCGCGGTGCTCATGTTCGTCTCGACGTACCTGCTCGCAAAGCACTATTAGGGCGTCCTTAACCTTCGCTGACCCCGCCGTGCGGTTGGTCAGGGGCGACGGTCCACGCATACGCCTCGGCGAGGCGCAGCAGGGCGTTCGAATTCGGTGCCCGCAACACCTGTTCGTGGATGTTGTCTAGCAGGGCCGCGCGCACGCGCGCGGCGGCGTCGTCGGGGATCGCGGAGTGGATCATCTGGGTTCCTTAGGTAGCGTCGGATCGGGGCGGTCGACCGGCCAGCTATGTTCGAACGTCCTCCTGTGAGAATGCCCGATCGATCGGTATGCTTGTCGACGTGAATTCGGAATTGACCAAGTCGTTTCCCGTCCGGTTCGTGGGATCCTTCGTCGCCGCAATCGCCGTGGCGATCGGGCTGTACCTCGGCGCGCTGCTGTCGGTGTACCTCCTTGGGTGGATCCTCGGCCTCATCGAGAGCATCTAGGGCCTGATCCGGCGGGCTGTGCGCGGCGCTCGACGCACCGCGGTCGCTGTGCCCTGCCCGTGCGGGCACCGCATCGCGGCGACGCCTGACGACGGATTGCGAGCTCCCGACCGGTCAGACCGGGTGCCCGCGATAGACTCCCAAGATGGTCCCGCGCGGCATGATCCATGGGCGTTTCCAGCCCATGCACCTCGGCCATCTCGCGTATCTCGAAGCGGCCGCCGCGCAATGCGGCGAGTTGTATGTCGGCATCACGAATCCGGACCAGCGGGCGACGCGACCCGAGCCGGACGACCCGATGCGGCACCTGCCGGCGTCGAATCCGTTCACATACACCGAGAGGATGCTCATGATCACGGCCGCCGCCGCGGAAGTCGGCCTCGGCGACGTTCGCGTTATCCCGTTCCCGATCTCCGAGCCGGAGCTCTGGGACGACTACGTGCCGCGCGACGTGGTCCACTACATCCGGGTGTTCTCCGCCTGGGGGAGTGCCAAGGTTGACCGCCTGACCGCGCGCGGGTATCGCGTCGAAGTCCTTGCGGCTCCGCAGGGCAAACAGGTCTCGGGCGAGGACGTCCGCGCCCTAATCCGTTCCGGGGGACCATGGCGGGCGTTGGTCTCCCCGGCGGTCGCGCGTTTCATCGACAATCTTCCCGCCGGACATGCGCTCGGTCCTCGTTCTCTTACTTGACGGTCTCGGCGATCGGGGCCACCGCGAACACGGCGGGCGCACCGCGAACGAGGTCGCCGATACCCCGCATCTCGACGCCTTCACGGCACGCGGCAGCACTGGGCTGTTGCACCCACTCGGGCCGGGACGCGCCCCGTCGAGCGAGGTCGCACACTGGGCGATTCTCGGCTACCCGAAATCGGAGTTTCCCGGGCGCGCGGTCTTCGAGGCGCGCGGCCATGGATTCGAGCCCGCCCCGGACGCCGTGCTGGCGTACGCGGCGCTCCGGAGTACCGAACTGCGGGGCGGGGCGCTCTGGGCGACCGGTCGGGCAGGCGCCGGTGACGGACCGGACGCGCGACTGTTGATGGATGATCTTCCCGGGGGTGCATTCGGCGACCTCACCCTCGAGGTTCGCGCGCTCGAGCCCGAGACGGGCGAAGGAATTCTCATCGTCGCGGGAGGGCACGACGGGGTCACCGACTCGGACCCGTTCTTTCGCGATCGCTACCCGATCATGCGTCCGCGTCCGGTGGCTGCGGAGGCGGTGCCCACGGCCCACGCGGCGGAGGAGTGGAGCCGGGAGGCGCTGCGCGTGCTCGCCGCGCATCCGGTCAACGCAGCCCGGCGACGGGACGGCCGTGCGGCGCTCGACGCCGTGACGCTGAAGTGGTGGGGTCGCGCCCGCCCGGCGACCCCGTTTGCGGCCCGGCACGGCCTCGACGGGGTGCTGATCGGCGGGTCGTCATTTCTTGCGGGGCTCGCGTCCACGATGAGCATGCGTTTCGTCGCTGCTGCCGAGGACCCCAACCCCGCAGCCGCCCTCCGGCACCGGTTGGCGCTCGCGCGGGCGGCGTTCGATGGGGGCGCCACGTTCGTCTTCTGCCACCTGAAGGCCCCCGACGAGGCAGGGCACTCGAAGGATCCCGCGACCAAACGGAACACGATCGCGGCCATCGACGGAGCACTCGGCGACCTCGATGCGCGGTTCGCGCAGGAGATCGTCTGCGTTACCGGTGACCACACAACGCCGACCTCCCCAGAGGTCATCCACTCTGGCGACCCGGTGCCCTTCGTCGTTGCCGGGCCCGGCGTCCGGTCCGATAACGTGGCGGCCTTCGGCGAGTTGGACTATGCCCAGGGCATCTTGGGCCACTTGACGGGCGCGGATGTTATGCCGGTGTTGCTGAATGCCGCGGACCGTCCGCTCTTTCTCGGCTCGCGTCCCACGCCCACCCCATTCGCCGCCGGCGCCCCGACCGACGTCGAGCCGCTCGCGCCGTAGGTCAATCCGGCGCGGTGCGGTATTCGGAGGCCAGGCTCTCGGCGATCATCGCACGCTGGATTTCCGTCGTACCTGCAGGAATGCGCAGGTTGCGTGCGACTCGGTAGATCCGTTCCAGCCCGGTCTCGGCAAGCAGCCCCCTGCCTCCGTGGACCTGGATGGCCCGATCTGAGACGCGCAGGAGCGCCTCGTCGCACCAAGTCTTGAGCGTCGACAGGTCGCGCCGCTCAGCGGCACCCACCCTTCCGCCGCCCAGCACGTCTGCCGCATCGAGGCCCGACAGGATGTCGAGCGAGAGCGCTCGCATAGCGCGCCAGTCCAGGTAAATGTCACTGAGACGCTCTGCGATCGCTCCGAAGTCGCCGATGGGGCGCCCGAACGCGCGCCGGCGGGCGGCGTAGTCAGCGGACCGGTCAAGGCAGTGCCAGGCGAGGCCCGAACACATGCCCCCGCGGCGGCTCCGGGCCCAATTGATCCAGGTGAACACCAGCGGCAGGCCATTCCCTTCGCGACCCATGACCGCGCTGTCGGGAAGCCGCACATCCTCAAAGGTGAGGACGCCGGTCTGGCCATCGCTCATGATCGTTTGCTGAACGGGCCCGCGCGTCACCCCTGGCGTGTCCACTGGCACCAGGAAGGCGGTGAGCTCGCCGCGCCCGGCACCGTCGACGCGCGCAATGACTTGGGCCATCTCGACAAATGGCGCACCGGTGATCAGATGTTTGACGCCGCGCAGGATCCACGCGTCGCCATCGCGGCGCGCGGATGTCTCGAGGGCCAGGGCGTCCGATCCCGCCCCGGGCTCAGTGAGCGCGAAGGCGACGTTCGTGCGGCCAGCGAGGAAGTCGCCAAGTCGGCGCTCGCGTGCCTCCGGACTCCAATACAGCACGAGATGGCTCGGGCCGTCGGTCCACGCGATCATCCACTGGACGCCACGCAGGCCGTGCCGGTAGATCTCCTCTTGGAGATAGAATGTGTCCACGAGTCCGAGGCCGAGCCCGTCGGGTGCCGGTAGGTGCGGGCAGTACAGGCCGGCGTCTGCCGACGCCTGCTGCATGCGGCGCTTCAGATCGATCATGGCGTCGGCGAGGCGTCCATCCGGCTCCAGGGCGAACGCCGTCGGGCCGATCGCGCGCTCGACCTCCTCCACCATCGGCAGGGCCTGCGCGGCGATGAATTCGCGGACCCGCTCGAGCGCGTGCCGGCCCGCATCTGACGGCGGGTAGCCACGCGAGAGATCGGGCGCCGTCATGCCACCACTGCAATCTGCCCGACCGGGTCGGCAGTGAGCCGGCCGATGTGCCAGCTCGACACGCCCCGCGCGGTGAACTCGTGGCGAAGCCCGTCGATCTGGTCCGGCGCGACGGCGAGCAACAATCCGCCGCTCGTTTGCGGGTCATGCAGCAGGTCCTCGACATCACGGGGGACGTCGCCGTCGACACGGATCAGCGGTTCGGCGAACGCGCGGTTGCGCTGGGCGCCGCCGGTCGTGACCCCGTCCGCTGCGAGGCAGCGCGCTCCGGGCAACAGCGGGACGGAAGCCGACGACAGCTCGGCGCCGACGTTGCTCGCGGCCGCCATCTCCGTCAAGTGACCGACGAGGCCGAATCCGGTGATGTCGGTCGCGCAGCGCACACCGGCAGCGAGGGCGGCCTCGGCGCCGGCGCGGTTGGACCGCAGCATCGACGCGACCGCCGCGTCCATGGCCGCCGGATCGCCGCGACCCAACTTGGCGGCGGTGACGATGACCCCGACGCCGATCGGCTTGGTGAGGACCAGCAGATCGCCCGGCTGGCCCGCGGCGTTCCGCAGGAGCCGGTCCGGGTGGGCCATCCCGACGACCGCCAGCCCGTACTTGGGCTCCGGGTCGGAGATGCTGTGGCCACCGAGCACCGGGCACCGGTCGTCCATCGCCGCCGCGGCACCGGCGCGCATGATGCGCGCGAGCGCGTCGGGATCTGCGTCGTCGGGAAAGGCCGCGATCGCCAAGCCGAACAGCGGGGATGCGCCCATTGCGTGGAGGTCGCTGAGCGCGTTGGTGGCGGCGATGGCGCCGAAGAGGCCCGGGTCATCGACGATCGGAGTAAAGAAATCGACCGAGGCGACGATCGCGAGGTCATCGCGAACGCGATAGACGCCGGCGTCGTCGGCGCCGTCGAACCCGACCAGCGCATCGGGGTCGGTTACGAGCGGCATGCCCGCGAGCGCTTCGACCAACGCGGCGCGCCCGAGTTTGCAGCCGCAGCCGCCGCCCCGAGCCATGTGCGTCATCCGAGTCACGCGCCCATTCCCCAGTCGGATGCCCGGCACGGCCGAAGATATCAGACGACCGAATCCGTCGATCCGGGTCCGCGAGCCAGGCGATGCTGCGGTGTTCCACTGCGCAACCCCGCCGGAGCGGGGTTGCGGTGCATGCGGTTGACGGGCGCACGTTCGAACCCTCGAGTCGTTTCGAGGCTTGACGCCGCCGCCCGCGCCCGTACCAGCATCGTTCGATCATCGGGCCTGGGCCAAGCACCCAGCAGGCCTGCTTTGCGCCTGCCCATGGGGGCTATTCAGTCGGCGGTGCTGGACGTTCTCGAAGCTGCTCGCGGGTCGCTGCGTACCGGCGAAATCCATTCACGGGTGCAATGTCGTCTTGGGCAAGCCGTTTCACGAGATACGGCTAACAGCTTCCTGTCGGTTGCGGCGCGAACACGATCGCCGCACCTCGAACGCAAAGGGCGAGGGCTGTACGCGTGCTGTAAGGCATGAGGCGGTTCACGCCGCCTCATCTCGACGATTGCCTTTTGGAGATCCTGGACTCGTGGGCTGTTAACTGCTGGCCCGTGGCAGGACGCGATGATTCGCAGCGCGCTCGCGTTGAATCTCTTGGTGCATGCCCCCTCGGGCGCGATCGCCGCTGCTGCGACCACATCGCTCCCCGAGGAGCTCGGAGGTGAGGGCAATTGGGACTACCGCTTCTGCTGGGTCCGCGACTCCGCCTTTACCTTGGAGGCCTTGCTCCGGCTCGGTTGCACCAAGGAAGTCGACTCCTTCTTTTGGTGGCTGATGCACGCTTCGCAGCGGACGCATCCACGCCTACAAGTCCTCTATCGCCTCGATGGCAGCTCCCGGGCCGCGAGGAGCCGATTGCGCCGTCACTTGATCGCACCATCTCCACCGAACGCGCGTCGAAGGGCCGCCCGGTCGGCGCGGAGGGCGCTGACAGTCTCCGCCAGTCGGCGCTCACCCTCCGGCGTCACGCGCACCAGTACCATCCGTGCATCCGAGGTCGAGGGGATTCGAACCACCAGCCCGGCCTCCTCAGAGCGGTCGATCAGCTCGCTCACCGTGCTTTGGGAAAGCGCAAGCCGACCGACTAACTCGTTGACCGTCGCCTGCTGGCTTCCATCGGCGGCCCCCATGATCATCAACAGAAGCAGGTGACGCTGTGGGGTCAAACCATGGGCACGGGCGACCTGTTCTCCGCGCCGCAGGAACGCCCGCAGCGCCGCACGCAGGTTCGCTGTATCCCGATACTCGGCCAACGTCGGTTGGTTCGAGTTGCGCTCCACCGGAGCGGAGGTGCTCCGCCCCGGTGGGCGCTCCGGGCGTGGTCTCGGCGAGGGCACCCGCCCAGACTACTCGGTAGCTCAGCGCTGATCCGCGTGCAGGAGCGGCTCGTTCTTGCGGCCTTCCGATTCGAAGAGTCCGTAGTGCCCGAGCAGGTCTGCCCACCACTCGGTGCTCTTGTGCCACCCGTCCGGCGTTTCGTCGGGCGGCGGCGGTGCGTCCACGATTTGCGCCGTCGAAATCCCAAGACTGAGCCGCACCGTGTTCGTGGCGTTGTCGACACGGGCAAATGCCGCCGCCGGGAGGTACCCCGCGTGGCCTGAATGGCCGAGAATCTTGTGCACGCGTACCCCGTTGGGGCGCACACCCTCAATCTCTCCGAGAACGCGGCCATCGGCGTCCCGGACCTGGTAGCCAACGAGCCGTATGTCGACGCTGGCCGTGGTCTGTGAGTTCATCGCTCCTCCCCTCAATCCCATCATCCAGGGGTGTCGTCATCGGCGGCCTGCGCTTGCCGGTCGCCCACGCCTGTCAGGGGCGCACACACCCAGGTGGGATGGTCTCTCTATCGTTATACGATTGATCGTTGCATTACATCATTCCATCGTCATGGCGCGCATGTGAGTGCCCGTCGCTCCGCAGGGGCGGTGGGACGCTACCCCCGGGCCCGCACGTCACCACGACGCCGACGATGAACCCTTCGATGGCGGGGGGGGTGATGTGGCCGACCAGCCGGGAGCCACTCACCGATTCCTGACGTGAGCGCCGTGCTCCCGTAGCCGGACGAGACCGCGTCGGTAATCCGCACGATGAGCACGATCAACACGAGCGCATATTGGGCGCCCAAGGCACCGATCGCTTGCGGCAGTCCGACCAAGCGGATCAGCCGTGACTAATGGTGGCATCCGTCTCCGCCCGCCGCGACCAAACCGACGGTCGTGCGGTGGCGAAGGACCGGATAGCCAGCCATGTCCCCGACACGTCGGCCCGCGCGGGTAGGCGTGGCCGCACATCGCGAGGACAAGCTGTTACTGGGCGGCCGTCATGCCCGCAGCGCCCCCCTGCTACTCGCTCGAGAGCTCGAAGCGGCGCAGACCGCTGTGCCGCGCGACGACATGGACGCAGGCCTCCTCAGCGAGGGAGGGTCCCATCACGATGAGACCGTCGCACGATGAAATGTGGATCGACCGTTGCTGTGCGTCCTGACCTGATCTCATCGGCTGTCTCCTTTCCGGTGTCCTGATGAGCTGACCATCGGGTCCGAACTCGGGCTCGAGGGTGCTCATTGGCGTCGCCTCGGCAACCGCTGAGCTTGGCTCATCTCGTGGCCTCCGGCGCCGCGCCCGTCGTGTCGATGGCCTCGTCCCTTGCGTCAGGATCGTCGACCCGTGGGGTCTGCCGCGCCGAGCGGTGCCAGCGGAGGGAGGGAGCCTGGGGAGTGGACTCGGCGAGGCGCTTGGCCAGGACCTCAGACATGGTGTCGCGGGTAAGGACCCCGACCGCGACACCGTCATCGGTGACGACGACCTGGTCGATGTCACTGGCAAGAAACAGGGCAAGCGCGTCGCGAAGGTAGGCCAGGCCGTCGACGCTCGGCGCGTCGGGGTCGATACCTCCGGCGGGGAGAGGGTCCATGACTTGCCTGGCCACGGCGGTGCGAAACGGGTCGGTCTCGGTGTCGAACTCCACCCGGAAGCCGCGGCGCACCAATCGGTCAGTCATGAGCCGGTCCGAAAGGAACTGCTCGGCGGTGATCTCCGCGATCCCGAGCACCAGCAGCATGGGGACGATCATGCGGTAATCGCCGGTGACCTCGAGGCCAAAGACTGCGCCGGTGAGCACGGCGCGTGATGCGACGCCGAACGTCGCGCCCATCGCCACGAGCGCGAACGCCCCGGGCTGGATGTGAGCTGACGGGAACAGGTGACTAAAACCGACCCCGACCATCTCGCCCATGGTCGCCCCGATCAGAAGGACCGGGGCCAGGGTGCCGCCGGAGGTGTTGGAGGCGAGGGCGATCCACCACGAGAACATCTTGGCGAGAAAAAGGAGGACGAGTGTGCCGAGCAGGAAGCGGCCGTTGACCGAGTCGGTGATGGCCCAGTAGCCGACCGAGAGCGATCCGGGCACAGCGAGGCCGATGACGGCGAAGGCCACTGCGCCGAGTAGCGGATGCAGGAGCTCCGGAATCGGCAGCCGCCGGAAGCCAGCCTCGGCGGCGAAAAGGCCCTTGTTCAAGATGACGGCAAGGAGCCCGACCGCGACGCCGAGCACCGCGAACAGCGGCAGCTGCTCGGCCGGGGCGCCCGTCGGGTGGGTGACGGCGAACACTGGTTGTGAGCCGAGGAGCAGGGTGTGGATCTCGGTGGCGATCCCGGTGGCCAGGACGAGCGGGAGCAGTGACCGCAGGGAACGCTCAAATAGGAGCAACTCGAAGGCGATGAGGATCGCGGCGATCGGTGTGGAGAAGACGCCGGCCATGCCCGCCGCTGCGCCGGTGGCCAGGAGGATGCGGCGCTCGGCGGGCGAGATCCTTAGGACTTGGCCGAGGAGTGATCCGGCGCATCCACCGGTCACGATGATCGGCCCCTCGGCCCCGAACGGGCCCCCGGTGCCCATCGCGACCGCCGCAGAGAGCGGTTTGGCCAGCACGACTCTCGGCTTGACCCGGCTGTCGCGCAACAGGATGGCCTCGAGCGACTCGGGGATCCCGTGGCCCTTGATGACCGGGCTCCACAACGCCAAGAGCACCACGACCACGGCACCCCCGATTGCTACCGGGATGAGCACCGGCGTGGGGTGGTAGTAACGAAGGTTCGGGAGCGTGAACCCGACTCGGTGCAGGAGGGCCAAGTTGCTGATCAGCCCGACCAGGCGCACCACGAGATAGGCCGCGACGCCACCGATAAGCCCAAGCACGACGCCAAACCCAGCAAGCATGGCCATCCGCGCCGGAGACTCCCCCAGGCTTACCTCTTTGTCGGCCGGATGGCCACCGCGCAAGGTCAAGAGTCGTCGCATGATGAAACCTAATCGGAGTACGATAGAAAACCTTAACACGTCGCGACGGATCAGACGGGACAGGCGACGGGCCCAGCGGGTTCCTAGCGGTCGGCGCCCTCGTGTCGAGACTCTCAGCTCGCCGGCGTGTGCCGGTTGAGATGAGTGGCGGAGAACCCCCGGATCGCACGGTTCAGGGGCCATCGGGGGCGTCTCACCGGGCGGATTGCCACCGATGCACTC
>Ga0307373_10006920_pt1 | contig 17878 bp, 12 predicted proteins | sample OX2MG_FD_202534 | JGI IMG/M metagenome (GOLD analysis project Ga0307373, IMG submission 202534) | Soil microbial communities from Risofladan, Vaasa, Finland - OX-2 | ecosystem: Environmental > Terrestrial > Soil > Coastal area > Acid sulfate soil | place: Finland: Risofladan, Vaasa | collected... | reverse complement strand
CCGTCAACGCTCGGTTCCGGCGCCGACGTCGCCCGACCCTACCAGCGGACTTCGGCCCGGCTCCGGGGGTCGAGGCGCTCGAACGCCGCGGGTATGGTCGTCCGATGACGAAGGGGCCCACGTGGAGCAGGAGGCTCGTCGGGTCGGGATTGACACTGCTGGTGGCATTCGGGGCAGCCTGTGGCACCCCCACCCGGAGTTCCTCCTCGACCTCACCGCCGCCGCTTCCGGCCGCGGCCCCGCCCGCGCCCATCAGCTGGTCGACCTGCGCCGGGAACCCCGGCCTCCAATGCGGCTCGGTGTCGGTGCCGATCGACTATCAACACCCCGGTGGGTCCACCCTCGACGTGGCGGTATCCCGGGCAGTGGCGTTGGATCCGGCCCAACGGATCGGGACCCTGGTGTTCAACCCGGGTGGGCCCGGAGAGAGCGGGATCCAGATTCTGCCGGTGGTCCTCGGTTCGTTGCCGGCCGCCGTCCGACAACGGTTCGACGTCGTGAGCTTCGACCCCCGCGGCACCGGGGCGAGCGACCCACTCGAATGCGGGACGTCACCGTCCACGGTGACCAGCCTGATCCCGGTGCCGTCGTCGCCCTCCCAGCCTCTTCCCGGTACCGCGGTGTTCACGGCCATGGCCAAAGCCTGCCTCACCCGGTTCCCCCATCTGGCGCCGTTCATCAACTCCACCAACACCGCCCGGGACATGGACCGGATCCGGGAGGCCCTGGGTGATCCGACCATCAGCTTCTACGGTCTTTCCTATGGGACGGTGTTGGGGACGGTCTACGCCCAGCTCTTCCCGCACCGCATCCGATCGATGGTCCTCGATGGTGCCGTCGACATCAACGCCACGCTGACCCAGCAGGCCGTCCAACAAGCCGCGGCGGCAGAGTCGTCGCTCGATCATTTCCTGGGCACCTGCGGTGGGGTGACGCCGTGCCCACTGGGATCCGATCCGGTTGGGTTCTTCCACGCTGTCGACCGGCTGCTGGCGCCGGCGGTAACACCAGGCGTCGCCGACCCCACGGTCACGGTCGGCGACCTCGACACCGCCACGCTCCTCGCCCTCAGCGTGCCCGCCTTCACATCGTCCTATCTTGAGGCCCTGGTCGCCGCACACAACGGGAACGGGGCACCCCTGAGAGCTCTCGCCCTCGAGTTCGTCACCGACATCGATGGGGCATCACTGGTCGACTCCCTGTGGGCCATCACCTGCAACGATGCCGGATCCCATCCGGGTCCGGCCGCAGCCGGCAGCCTGGCCCGCCGGCTGGCGGCTGCCTATCCCCTGATCGGGGGGTACGCCGCCACCTACGCCCTGGGTGGCTGTGTCTCCTGGCCTCTGCCATCGGAGCCGGTGGTGGGCGTACGCCCCGCCGGGGCTCCGCCGACTCTGGTGGTGGGCAATACCGGTGACCCGAACACGCCACTGGTCGGAGCCCGACATCTGGCCGCCGTCTTCCCCTCCGCCCGCCAGCTGACCTGGAACGGGTGGGGACACACCTGGCTGCTCAGCGGGCCCCAGGACAGCTGCATGCAGCAGCACATCACCACCTACTTCCTGGACGGCACCCTTCCCGCCCCCGGGACCGTATGCGGCTGAGCCGACCCCAACCTGAACGCCGCAGTGACCCCGACATGGGTGACGACCGGCGCAGCTGGCTGGCGGTGGCCGCGGTCATGTTCGGGGTCGGCTGGGGAGCCAACCAGTTCACCTCCCTCCTGATCTCCTACCACCAGCACCAGGGCCTGACCCTCAGCGTCGACGAGGCGCTCTTCGGGATCTACGCCCTCGGGCTGATTCCCGCCCTCCTGGTGGGCGGACCGGCGTCGGACCGATGGGGACGGCGAAGGGTGGTGAGGCCGGCGGCCCTGCTCTCGGTGGTGGCCACGGTGGTGCTCATGGGCGGCGCCCACTCCACACCGCTGCTGTTCGCGGGTCGCTTCCTGGCCGGCACGGTGAGCGGGGCGGTCTTCGCGGCGGGCACCGCCTGGGTCAAGGAGTTGTCGGTCCCCCCGTTCGACCTGGCCGCCGGCGAGCAGTCCGGGGCCAGACGGGCGGCGGTCGGGCTCTCGGCCGGCTTCGGGCTCGGACCGTTGGCCGCGGGTCTCATCGCCCAGTGGGGACCGGCCCCGTTGGTCGTCTCCTATCTCCCCCATCTGGCGGTGATGGCGCTGGTGCTCCCGGGCTTGTGGCGGGTCCCGGAAACCGTTCCTCCGCGAGCCGACCTTGGGCCGGGCCTGGCCGCCCGGCTGCGGGTGCCCGCCGCCACCCATGCGCGATTCATGTCGGTGGTGGTGCCGGTGGCGCCCTGGGTGTTCGGTTCGGCATCCGTTTCCTTTGCGGTGCTGCCGTCGGTGGTGAGCGAGCGGACCCGGGGTTTCGGGATCGCCTTCGCCGGGCTGATCGCCGTGCTCACCCTCGGGGTCGGGGTGGCCGTCCAGCCGGTGGCCCGGCGCTTCGATCGGGTCGACAGTCTCCGGGGGGCGTTCGCCGGGCTCACCCTGGTCACGGGGGGCATGGCGGTGGCCGCCATGGCGGCGGAGCTCAACAACCCGCTGGTGGTGGTGGCCGCCAGTGCCATGCTGGGCGCCGGGTACGGGTTCTGCCTGGTCGGCGGGCTCCTCGAGGTGCAACGCATTGCTGCTCCCGGCGAGCTGGCCGGGTTGAGCGCGGTGTTCTACGCCTTGAGCTACGTCGGTTTTGCCCTCCCCATCGCGCTGGCCGAGCTGGCCCACTTCACCAGTTTCACCGTGTTGCTGCTGGGCCTTACCGGGTTGGCCATCGGGAGTCTGGTGGTGGTGGCAGCGGGCGCCACCCGGGCACAGCCTCCCTGAGCCCGTCGAGCCGGGCTGCGCCGTGAGACACCGACCGGGTCTCGTGGTCGAGCGCGGTCGCCAACTGCCGGTCATCGATGGTGGCGTCGGCCCGCACCGCATCGACAACCGCCACCGACACCGCGTCCGCCTGGTCGATGATCCGTCCGGTTTCTGCCCGGGTATCCACCGGCCCCACCGGCACTCCCTTGCTTGCCAGTATCAGCACCTGATCTTGACGCCGGGCCTGATCGCGTAGGTGGCTGATGAGATGGGGGAGCTCTCCCACCGGGGTGCCGCCGGCCGTCGCGGTCTTGACGGCAACCTCGGCGGCACTCACGTGCGACCACAGGTCTCGGCGCAACCACATCGCCTCCCGACGACTCCCGCTTCTCATCAGAGCACCGGCCGCCAGCGATGTCCCGTACGCGTGGGACCAGGCCGACGCCAGCAGTTCGGGTCCCGGCCTGGACATCGACCGGGGCAGGATCAGATCGAGACGGGCCCGCCATTTTCGCACCGTCCGAACCATCCTCCAGCCCATCACCCCGAGGAACGTTACCAACGCCACCATCCCGACGCCTACAGTGATGATGGCAAGATCGGCTGCTTGGCTCATGACTGACTCCTCCGAGCCACCAGGTGGGGCACCGTGGCTCGGAGCCATTCTCCACCACATCGTCATCTTCGCCAGCGCGAGACCGGGTTCGGCTGCGGACCCGCCACCCGGCTGGGCGAAGGCGCCGCAGGTCTCGGACTATCCAGCCGGTTCGAGGAGCACCCGCCGCATCCGGTCGAGGTCGGTCGGCGACACCCCGGCGCCCAGCGCCCATGATCGGGCGCCCCCGTAAGCGGCATGGAGCTCATCGAGGAATCGCTCCATGGTGCCGGCTTCCACCGTGAAGCGCGAGGCGGGTACCTTCGACATCCCGGCCGAATAGGTCGGATCGGTTCGGATCCGATCCAAGACCAGTTCCAGGCGGTCGGCGGTGATCACGTAATCGGCCACGATGACCTCCCGATCGACACCGAGGATGTCCAGTACCAGGGCGGCCAACACCCCAGTCCGGTCCTTGCCCGCGGTGCAGTGGAAGACCAGCGGATGGTTGGCCGGATCGGCGACCAGCGCCAGGGCCTCGACCAGGGCATGGCGGCCGGTGTCGAGATACCAGAGGTACCGTTCCGCCAGGTCGTCACCGGCAGGTGCGGGGGCACCGACGGCTTCCCCGCCGCCCCGTTGCACCACGGCCAGGTGGTGGTACCCGATGACCTCGTCCCCCAGCAATCCCCGGCCGGTGTGCTCGACCTCTCCCGGCGTCCGGAGGTCGATGATGGTGGTAAGGCCAATGTCACGGAGGATGTCCATGTCCGCGTCGGTGAGCCGGTGGAGTCCGTCGCTCCGGAACAGCCGGCGCCGCCTGGTGACCCCGCCGTTCCCGGCCGGGTAGCCGCCCAGATCGCGGAAATTGAAGGCCCCGCCCAGGGGCACCAACCGTTCGAGCGCATCCACCCGGTCATCATGGACCACCGCGGATCAGCGGTGGGCGCGAATGTCGCCCTCGCACCATCCTCTAGTAGGATCGCCCAAGCCAAAGGGCCGCACGGGGCGAGCGTACGGGCCGAGAGAGCGTGACCGGGACAGGTCCAGCGGGAAAAGGCATTTTCGCCGATACACCGTTCCCACGAATCTCATCGACGCCCACCAGAGGCCGACGCCGATCCGTCACCCGAACCACGACCGCAAGGAATCCTCCCCAATGAAATCGCTCGCTTCATGGTGTGTCCGCCATCGTCGGTGGGTACTGCTTTTCTGGCTGGTCGCCCTGGTCGGGGTATCGGCCATCGCCAACGCCGTGGGGACGGCCTACTCCAACAACTTCACCCTTCCCCACACCGAGTCGACCCAGGCACTGTCCCTGCTGCAGTCGGCCGCGCCCAAGCAGTCGGGCGACACCGAACAGATCGTGTTCCAAACGACCGGTGGCCTCAAGGTCACCGATCTCGCCGTCCAGGCCAGCGTGGATCGCATGATCGCCAAGGTGGGCACCGTGCCCCATGTCTCCAACTTCGCACCGGCACAGTGGTCGCTGCCCTCCGCCTCGTCCCACATCAGCCCCGACGGCACCATCGGCTTCGTGACCGTGACCTTCAATCAGGAGAACCTCGGTAACAACACCTCACTGGCCAAGCAATTCGTGACGGCGGCCAAGTCGGCCCAGATCCCGGGCGTGAAGGTGGCGGTGGCCGGCCAGCTGGCCGAAGCCTCGAATCCGCAATCTTTTGGCGGCATCGGCACCCTGTTGGGGGTCTTCCTGGCCGCCCTCGTCCTGGCCTTCATCTTCCGCTCGGGATTCGCGATGGCGCTCCCCCTGATATCGGCGCTGGCCTCGCTGGGCACCGCCATCGGCGTGATCGGGCTCTTGAGCCATCTGTTGAAGATGCCCCAGTTCTCGGTGGAGCTTGTCGCGCTGATCGGGCTGGGTGTCGGAGTCGACTACGCGTTATTCATCGTGACCCGACACCGACAGGGCCTCATCGCCGGTAACGACACCGAGGACTCGATCGTCAACGCGGTCAACACCTCGGGTCGGGCCGTCCTCTTCGCCGGGATCATCGTGTGCATCGCCCTGCTCGGGATGTTCGCCCTCGGGGTGAGCTTCCTCTACGGCCTGGCCGTAGCCGCGGCCATCGGGGTGGCCTTCACCATGCTGGCCGCCCTCACCCTGCTCCCCGCCTTTCTCGGGTTCATCGGGCCCAAGGTCCTCAGCCGGAGGCAGAAGCGGGAGTTGGCCACCACCGGCCCGCGGGTGGTGGGCAGCGGTACAACTGGCTTCTGGCCCCGGTACGCCGGATTGATCCAGCGCCATTCGGCCGGGCCGGCGGTGCTCGCCCTCATCGCCATCGTGCTGGTGGCCCTGCCGTTCTTTTCATTACGGCTCGGCAATTCCGATCAGGGCAACGATCCGACGTCGACCACCACCCGACAGGCCTACGACCTTCTGGCCACCGGCTTCGGGCCTGGCTTCAACGGACCGCTGGAGCTGGTCACCGTGAACCCGGGTACGGCCAACGGCCAGGTCATCGACCAACTCGCCAATGTCATCAAGACCCAGCCCGATGTCGCCCGGGTCTCCACGCCGGTCATCTTTCCCGCCAAGAACGGCCAGCAAGTTTCGTTGGTGCAGGTCTATCCGTCATCGTCGCCGCAGGACGGTGCCACCTCCACCCTGATCGACCACCTCCGGGCCCAGACCATCCCCCAGGCGGTGTCGGGGTCGAACGTGGCCGTCTACGTGGGGGGCACGACCGCCATCTTCGCCGATTTCTCCAGGGTGCTGACCTCCAAGCTCCCGCTCTTCATCGGACTGGTGGTGGTGCTCTCCTTCCTGTTGTTGGCCTTGGTGTTCCGGAGCTTCATCATCCCCCTCACCGCCGCGGTGATGAACCTTCTGTCCATCGGGGCGGCGTTCGGGGTGCTGGTGGCCGTCTTCCAGTGGGGCTGGTTGAGCACCATCTTCGGGGTGAACCGGGCTGGGCCCGTCGAGTCATTCCTCCCGGTCATGCTGTTCGCCATCCTCTTCGGGCTCTCGATGGACTACGAGGTGTTCTTGGTCAGTCGCATCCACGAGGAGTGGGTCAAGTGCGGCGACGGTAGGGAAGCGGTCCGAAAGGGGCTGGCCGCCACGGGCAAGACCATTACCGCCGCCGCGCTCATCATGATCCTGGTGTTCGGCTCGTTCATGTTCGGCGGCCAGCGGGTCATCAAGGAGTTCGGCCTCGGTCTGGCCGCCGGGATCTTCATGGACGCGGTGATCATTCGCATGACCATCGTCCCGGCCCTGATGTTTCTATTCGGCAAGTCCAACTGGTGGTTCCCCGAGTGGCTCGATCAACACCTCCCCCACCTTTCGGCCGGCGAACGGCCCGAGTCCGAGCCCGTCGCCGAGCCCAATCGATCGGAGCCCGACCCGCTGCCGGTCTGAGCGGCCACAGGGCAACCTGACCGACGCGCGCCTTTCGCGCCCGCCGGCCCTTCAATGGCCAGGAACCCGCCTCGGCGCGCCGGGTTCCTGGGTGGGCATCACCTGAACGGCGGCCATCGGGTAGGGAGGCTGGCCGCTGTCGATCTCGAGGATGTCGGATGTCTGACAGCCTTCGGCGGTGACCGCGGCCACGGTGTCGCCGGCGGTGGACGGGAGGTTCGGTCGGGTGGTGTCAGCGCTTCCCATGCGAAGTGTGGAGGTGAGGTCTCCTACCGTCCGGCGCCGCCAGGAAGAAATGTTCGGCGCCCGCACACCGAAGCGCTCCTCGAGGAAGCGCAACTGGGAGGTGTGATCGAACACCTCGGAGGCGACATAGCCGCCCCGGCTGAACGGGGACACCACCAGCATCGGGACCCTGTATCCCAGTCCCATCGGACCGGCCACCCCCTGGGCATCGGCCGGTAGCGGACTCACGGTCAGGAACTCACCCGGTGTGCCCGCCGGCGGGGTGGGAGGGGGCACATGATCGAAGAACCCGTCATTCTCGTCGTGCATGACGAAGAGGACGGTCTTCGACCACACCTCGGTACTGGAGATCAGGGTTTGCAGCGCCTGGTCGATGAACCACGCGCCCAGGGCGGGCGGGGACGGAGGATGCTCGTCGTAGCCGAGGGGCGGGATGATCCAGGACACCTTGGGCAGGTTTCCGGTGCGGACGTCCTGAGCGAAATCGTTCGGGAAGGTGGGGACGAACGCCTTCTGGTAGAGCGCGGAGGTCGGACTCGAGTACTGGGAGAAATACGGGAGGATGGCGTCGGAGACCAGCATGACCAGAGGCGAGTCCACCCGGTACTGGGCGTCCGGCGGCGAGTAGACCTTCCACGACACCCCGGCGTCCTCCAGGACCTCGGGCATGGTCGGCCAGTTGACGCTGAAGCGAGCATCGGGCGACGGGTTGGTGATCAACACCGGTCCCCCGTGCTTGCCGTCGGGGTCGATGGTGCCCGAGACGGACATCAGCCGATTGGGGTGGGTCGGTCCCATGATCGAACAGTGGTAGCCGTCGCAGATGGTGAAGGCGTCGGCCAACGCGTAGTGATAGGGGATGTCCGCCCGGGTGTGGTAGCCCATGGTGATGAGCCCGTTGGCCGGGCCTTCGTACTGGGCCGAGGTGTGGGTAGTGACGAACCCGTCCATCGCCCCGTTGTTCCGGCACAGGTGCTGGGGCAACCAGTTGTGGGTCAGGTCGTGGGTACACTCGCCCATACCGGTGGCCACGTCGAGATGGAAGGGGAGTTGCCGGCCGGTCGGGGTCCGGTTGGTATTGCCGGGGAACGGCTGAGAGAACGCCCCCAGGCTGCCGGCCGGGTGATCTCCGAATCCGCGCACTCCCTTGTACGTGCCGAAGTAATGGTCGAACGACCGGTTCTCCTGCATCAGGAACACCACATGTTCGATGGCGCCGAGATCGGACCCGGCGGGAGCGGTAGTGGCTGCCTTGGACACCGTCGGCGACGACCCACAGGCCGCGGCCAGCACCCCCGCCCCGGTGGCCAGCGCTCCCCCCAAAAAGATCCGCCGATCGAACGATGCCCCACCCGCGCCTCGCTTGGTGCTGTCCCCCATCGATCCCCCTCCCTACCGGGCATGTGCCCGGGTAGTGCGTTACAGGAGCGTGACCGGAAAGTGAACGATGTGCAACCGATTGGCGCTGAGCAGGAGGAAGACCGGGTAGGCGGGCGATGGTGAGTGCACGTCCGGCGCCACCGTGAGGCCGGCCCGGCCGCCTTGACATCCCCGCCACAGGAGTCTTAGCTGACTTTGCGAACAAACCGGAACCTGCGAACAATTTGGGGGAAACATGTCCGACTTCGTCATGACCATCGGGGGCGACTCCGTCCCGGCCGGAGAGTCCTTCGGCGTCCACAATCCCGCCACCGGCGAAGTCTTCGCCCATGCACCCGAGTGCAGCCGCACCCAGCTCGACACCGCTTTCGATTCAGCAGCCAAGGCCTTCCAGGACTGGAAGTCCGACGAGGCGGCCCGGCGGGCGGCACTGCTGAAGATGGCTGACGTCCTGCTGGCCTCGGCCGGGGAGATCGCCCCGGTGCTCACCGCCGAACAGGGCAAGCCGCTGGGAGACGCCAACATCGAGGTCTTCGCCGCCGCAATCTGGTGCCAGTACTTCGCCAATCTCGAGACGCCCTCGCAGACGATCCAGGACGACGCCGACGCCCTGGTCGACGTGGTCCGGCGCCCGCTGGGGGTGGTGGCCGCCATCACCCCGTGGAATTTCCCGCTGACGTTGGCATTCTGGAAGATCGCCCCAGCGCTGCTGGCCGGGAACACCATGGTGCTCAAGCCATCGCCCTTCACTCCGCTGGCCACCCTGAAGACCGTGGAATTGCTGCGCTCGGCGTTGCCTCCCGGCGTGCTGAACGTGGTCAGCGGGGGTGATGACCTCGGCGCCTGGATGACCGGGCACCCGGTGCCCCGCAAGATCAGCTTCACCGGATCCATCGAAACCGGCAAGAAGGTGGCCCAGTCGGCAGCGCCGGACCTCAAGCGGGTGACCCTCGAGCTCGGCGGCAACGATCCAGCCATCGTGCTGGACGGTGCCGATCCCGCCTGGGTGGCCAAGGCGATATTCGCCGGCGCCTTCAACAACAACGGTCAGGTGTGCTCGGCAATCAAACGGGTCTACGTGCCCGAGAACCTCTACGACGACGTGGTCGACGCCCTCGCCTCCTACGCATCGTCGACCAAGGTGGGAGACGGGACCGAGCCCGATTCCCAACTGGGCCCGATCAACAACGCTCCACAATTCGAACGGGTGAAGGAATTGGTCGCCGACGCCATCTCCGGCGGGGCCAAGGCCGTGACCGGGGGCCACCCGATGGACCGTCCCGGCTACTTCTTCGAGCCGACCATTCTGGCCGGGCTCACCGACGGCACCCGGATCGTCGACGAGGAGCAATTCGGCCCGGCGTTGCCGGTGATCTCCTACCGTGACGTCAACGACGCGGTCGAGCGGGCCAACGCCACCCATTTCGGCCTCTCGGGATCGGTGTGGGGCCCCGACGTCGACCGGGCCTCGGAGGTGGCCGGCCAGCTCGAGTGCGGCACCGCCTGGGTGAACACCCACCTCGCCCTCGGCCCCGCCCAACCGTTCGGGGGCTTCAAGTGGAGCGGGATCGGGGTAGAGAACGGGCCCTGGGGTCTGGCCGAGTTCTCCGAGCTGCAGGTCGTGCACCGTTCGCGGTCGGCGGACGGCTTGAACATCTCCACCGCCGGGCTGGTCTCCTAGAGCCCACCCCGGACCCACGGGGCTGCCGGGCCGGGCGAATGGCGCCGACAGTTCCTTCGATAGTCTAACTATGTGAGTTCGAAAACTGCGGACGAGCGCGCCCGACAACGAGAGCGGGCCACCATCGGTCGGACGGCCGCGGGGCTGGCCAAGCAAGTCGAGATCGGCCTCGGCTCGGTCGACCTGTCCCTCCCCCAGTACCGCGTGCTGGGTCTCCTGGATGAGAGCTCCGCCTTCTCCTCGGCGCTGGCGGAGCGGTTGGCGGTGCGACCGCCCAGCATCACCGCCATCATCGACGGCCTGGTGGCCCGCGGGCTGGTGGAGCGCCGACCGGTGGAGTCGGACCGGCGGCGGGTCGACCACGCCCTGACCGGGGCCGGGCTGGCCATGCTGAACTCAGCCGACGCCGCGGTCGCCGACCGACTCTGCGAGATCGCCGCCTGCCTCGACACACCGGCCGAGGCCGAACGCGCCTTCGACGGACTGGCCACCTGGCGCCACGCCTTCATCGCCTACCGTGCGGCCCGAAGGTCGGCCACATGAACATCCCGACCCTCCGCCGCCACCATCGGGGCATCTCCGAGCCCGCCACCGAATTCATACCGATGGCCGAAGTCGCCCGCAACGACGCGCCCCGGGCCACCATCGACGCCGACCAGTCGCTGTCATGGTTGCGGCGAGCCCTCCCGGTGATGAAGGCCCACCGGGGGATGTTCATCACCTCGCTGGTGCTGTCCTTCATCGGGCTGATCCTCCAGGTGCAGATCCCGAACCTGTTGAATCACGCCCTCAACAACTCCATCGTCAAGCACAGCGTCCCGCTCAACCACTACGCATGGTGGATCGTGGGGCTCGGTCTGGTCGGAGGGGTGGCCGGCTACATCTCCCGCCTGTACCTGTTCGAGACGGCCTACAACATCGAGTACGACCTCCGGAACATCATCTACGAGCACCTGACCCGCATGTCGTTCTCGTTCTACGACCGCGTCCAGTCGGGTCAGTTGATTTCTCGGGCCAACTCCGACATCCGTTCGGTCCAGATGTACATGACGTTTGCCCCGCTGATCCTGGTCCAGTGTTCGATGGCGGTGATCGCCTTCGTGTTCATGCTCTCCATCAACGTCCCGCTGGCCTTTATCGCCATGGCCACCATGCCCTTCGTCTATTTCACCGGGGTGAAGATGCGGAAGTCGATGTTCCCCGTCTCGTGGATCATCCAGGCTCGGCTGGCCGATGTCGCCACCATCGTCGACGAGAACGTCAACGGGGTCAGGGTGGTCAAGTCGTTCGCCGCCGAGGAGCAGCAACTCCGAGCCCTGTCCGGAGCGGCCGAGAAGGTGAAGTGGAGCTATATCAAAGACGCCGACATCCGGGCCCAGTTCACCCCCCTGGTCCAGAACCTCCCCCAGGTCGGGCTGGCCCTGGTCCTGCTGTTCGGCGGCTACATGGTCATCCACGGCGGCCTGGGTGTCGGGGCCATCCTCGCCTTCAACTCCTATCTCTTGATGCTCCAGGCCCCGTTCATGATGCTGGGCATGCTGATCATGATGGGGCAGCGGGCGGCTGCCTCCGCCGACCGGATCTACGAGATCCTCGACGAGCAACCCACGGTGAGCGACGCGCCCGGTGCCGTCGACCTCAGTGATGTCCGCGGCGATGTCCGATTCAACCACGTCGACTTCTCCTACCACCCGGACGACCCGCGGCTGGTGCTGGCCGACTTCGATCTGCACATCGCCCCCGGCGAGACGGTAGCCCTGGTCGGGCGGACCGGAGGCGGGAAGTCCACCGTGGCCAGGTTGCTGACCCGCTTCTATGACGTCAACGCCGGTTCGATCCGGATCGATGACCACGACATCCGCGAGGTGACCCTGGCGAGCATCCGGGCCAACGTCGGCATCGTCCTCGATGAGCCCTTCCTGTTCTCGGTGTCGGTCCGGGACAACATCGCCTACGGGAAGCCCGGAGCCTCCATCGACGAGGTGGAGGCCGCGGCCCGGGCCGCCGGTGCCCATGAGTTCATCAGCCACCTCGAGCACGGGTACGACACGGTGGTGGGCGAGCGCGGCTACACGTTGTCGGGTGGCCAGCGGCAACGCATCGCCATCGCCCGGACGCTGCTGGTGAATCCCCCCATCCTCATCCTCGACGACGCCACCAGCGCCATCGACGTCCAGGTCGAGCAGGAGATCCACGCCAGCCTCCGGATCCTGATGGAGGGCCGGACCACCCTGATCATCGCTCACCGGCTCTCGACCATTTCACTGGCCGACCGGGTGGTGTTGCTGGACAGCCAGAAGATCGTGGCCGACGGGACCCATGCCGAGTTGCTCGCATCCACCCCGCTGTACGCCGAGGTCCTGGCCCAGGCGGGCGAGCTCGAAGCCACCCCGGAGGGGGTGGGGCGATGACCTGGGGCGGTGGATTCGGTGGCGGCGCTCCCGGCGGGTTCGGGAGGCCGGCTGCCCCGGGCCTCCCGTTCGGGGGAATCCCTCACGAGCTGCAGGACGGGGTCGACCGCCTGCTGGCCACGGAGCCGGAGCACCCTGAACCCGACGTCGCTTTCAGTCAGAACGGGTCGGACGAAGAGATCCGGCGGCTCACCCTCTGGCGGTTGATCTCCAAGTATCCGGGGATGACCGCGTTGGCGGGTCTGCTGGTGGTGGTCATCGCGGTGCTCTCGCAAACCGGGCCGAAGCTCACCGAGATCGCCATCAACGACGGGATGGTCCCGCACCACGGGAACTTCAAGGTGGTGGCGATCACCGCGGCGTTGTACCTGGTGTTCATCGTGGTGACCTCTTTTGCCCAGCGGGTCCAGGTCCAGGTCACCGGCCGGATCGCCGCCTGGGTCATGAACGACCTGCGGGTCAAGATCTTCGCCCACCTCCAGCGCCTGTCCCTCGGCTTCTTCACCGAGGAGAAGGCCGGCGTGCTGATGAGCCGGATGACCAGCGACATCGAGAACCTGCAACAGCTCCTCCAGGACGGCCTCTCCCAGCTGGCCGTCCAGGCGCTGACCATGGTGGTCATCACCGTGGTGCTGTTCACCATCAATGTGGAGCTGGCCGCCATCACCGTCTTCCTGATCGTCCCGACCCTGGTGGTCGCCACCCTCTGGTTCAAACGGGCCTCGGAACGCGGCTACGACCGGGTGCGAGACGGCATCGCCAACGTGCTGGCCGATCTGTCCGAAAGCCTCCACGGTGTGCGGATCGTCACCGCCCACAACCGGCAGCGCCAGAACGTCGTCCACCACCGCAACGTGGTCGGCGACTACCGGGATGCCAACATCTACACCGCCCATGTCAACGCCATCTATGGGCCCGGGACCCAGCTGCTCGGCGTCCTCTCCCAAGGGGCGCTGCTGGCCATCGGCGGGACCATGGTGGTCCATCACACCCTGTCGATCGGCGGCCTGGTCGCCTTCTTCCTCTACCTCAACCGGTTCTTCCAGCCGATCCAGCTGCTGGTCCAGCAGTACAACACCCTCCAGCAGGGTCAGTCATCGGTGATCAAGCTCCGGACGCTCAGCGACACCGAGCCGACAGTCAGGGAGTCCCCCACTGCGATCGACCTGCCCCACATCGAAGGCCGGATCATGTTCGACCACGTGTCGTTCGGGTACGACCCCGGGGTCGAAGTCATCTCCGACGTCGACCTCCGGATCGAGCCGGGTGAGACGGTTGCCTTCGTCGGCCCGACCGGTGCGGGCAAGTCCACCCTGGCCAAGCTGGTCACCCGCTTCTACGACCCGACCTCGGGCCGGGTCCTCATCGATGGCTATGACCTCCGGGACGTGACCATGCGATCGCTGCGCCAGCAATTGGGAGTGGTGCCCCAGGAGCCGTTCCTGTTCGCGGGGACGATCGGCGAGAACATCGCCTTCGCCCGCCCCGACGCCGCCGACGCGGAGATCCACGAGGCGGTACGGGCGGTCGGCCTCGAAGAGGTGATCGAGCGGGTCCCCGACGGGATCGACACCGTGGTCCACGAACGGGGGCAGACCCTGTCCTCCGGAGAGCGTCAGTTGCTGGCGTTGGCCCGGGCCTTCCTCGCCCACCCCCGGGTCCTGGTCCTCGACGAGGCCACCTCCAACCTCGACCTGCAGTCGGAGACCAAGATCGAGGCGGCTCTCGACGTGCTCCTCGAGAACCGCACCGCCATCCTCATCGCCCACCGGCTGTCCACCGCCATGCGGGCCGACCGGATCGTGGTGGTCGACGACGGACGGATCGTCGAGGTGGGGACCCACCAAGAGTTGGTGGCCGCGGGCGGCCGCTACGCGGAGATGTATGCCACCTGGGTCCGGCATACCGAGAGCACCGGCGAGCCCGGCTAACCAACGGCGAGGTCACCCGGCCGGGGCCTGCCGGCTGAGAACGCGGCGGCCCGGGCGACCAGGAATTGGGTGGCGGCACGGCACCCGCTGTCGAAGAGCTGTTGCTGGTCGTTGGCGGTGAGACCAAAATCGGTGGAGTTGATGGTCCCGCAGTCGACGAAGATCGTCGAGCGGGCGGCCTCGGCGTCGAGATGGTAGCGGTCCCACTCGGTGATCATCGTCCGGAGGCAGTCGACCGCCTCGCCCACGGTGCTCCCGGCCGGCCGGTCCGGGCTCATCTCGATCTGCCGGGCCGACAGCTTGATCCCGAAGGTCGGCCATCGGGACGGCCCTTGGTCGGCCCGATCGAAGGATTGCAGCGGGAAGTTGGACAGCATGCCCCCGTCGACCAGGGTCACTGTGCCCCCGGGCCAGTCCCCGTACTCCGGTGATGTCGACGGACCGGTCTTCATCCGGACCGGTTCGAAGAAGAACGGGATGGACATGGAGGCCCGGACGGCGGCAGCGATGCTCTGCTCTCGGGGTGGTAGTCCGTAGATCGGGTAGTCCCACGGCATCCGCATCAGGGTCCGCCGGGTGATGTCAGAGGCGAGCACCATCAGCCGGTAGCGCTGACTCTCGGGAATGCTGGCGCCGGGATCCTCGCCGGGCGGGATCTCCACATGGCCGAAGGTGGTGACCCCGAGGTCGGCAAGGATCGGGGACAGCCATTCGACCAGGTAATCGCCCGAGTACAGACCCAGGTCGAGGAGGAGATGGGCGGCGGACCCGAGACCACCCGACAGCCTCCGGATCAGGCTCTTGTCCTCGAAGCGGGTGTAGTCGATGCTCCCCAGGTACCCCCGGAGGAGGCTGAGACTCCGCCCCGACCGTTGGAGGGCGGCGGCCAGCGCGGCGGCGATGGCCCCGGAGCTGGTGCCGGCGATCCGAGGGAACTCGTAGCCGGCCTCGTCGAGGACGAGCATGGCCCCGACCAGACCGATGCCTTTGACCCCTCCCCCTTCGAGCACCAGATGGGCGTGCATCGAGCCCACCCCGGTGGCCGGATCCACGAAGGTGTCGAATTGGTGGAGGACGACCTTGGCCTGATCGAAAGCCTGCTGATCCACCGGTGATCGACGAAACGGCTGAACTTCGGGCACGCCACCATCTTGCCCGCGGCACCCGGGGGGAGTGGCCCACATGCCGTGTCGGCCGAACAACCGGGGCCGGAATATCCCCATGTCGAACACAGGGCCGTGACACACTGGCGAGCGACCACGGCCAGATCGATTCGCCGGCCCCCGAGCACGGAGGTTCCTCCATGACTGCACGCAAGCTGTTCGCGGAGTGTCTGGGCACCGCGCTTCTGGTGTTCATCGCGGTGGGGGTGGCCACCCTGTCGTTCGGGAAGTGGGCCTCCGGACCGCTCATCAGCGGCTCCACCGGGACCAGCATCGCCGCCGGGGTGGTCGCCACTGCGCTCGCCTTCGGACTGGTGCTGTTGATCCTCGCTTACGCCCTCGGGCCGATCTCGGGATGCCACGTCAACCCGGCGGTGACGATCGGTTTCGTGGTCAGCGGGCGGATGTCCGTCTTCGAGGGGATCACCTACTGGATCGCCCAGCTGGCCGGGGGGATCATCGGCGCCGGTGCCCTCTACGAGGTGTTCCGCTCGACCACCCTCTACTCCAAATCCGGCACCGGCCTCGGCACCGACGGGTGGGGGAAGCACTCGATGATCGGCATCCCCTGGGCTGGGGCGTTTGCCGCCGAAGCCATCCTCACCTTCCTGTTCGTGCTGGTGGTGCTGGTCGTCACCAGCCGGATCGGCAACTCCAACGTGGCCGGCGTCGCGATCGGCTTCGCGCTGGCCACCGTGCACCTGATCGGCATCCCCATCACCGGGACGTCGGTCAACCCGGCCCGCAGCCTGGGGCCCGCCATCTTCGTGGGCGGCGACGCGCTCCACCAGGTGTGGCTGTTTCTGGTGGCTCCGCTGGCCGGGGGGATCGTGGCTGCCCTCGTCCACCGGTTCCTGGTCCCGGCCGAATCCGACCAGGCCATCGCGCTGCCCGGAGCCGAAGCCGAACGGGAAGCCGCGCCCGCCGGGTAGCGCACTCCCGAGCTTCCGAAAGGCAACAAGAGCGCTTGACAGGCGGCACTCCCTCGTCAATGATCGCTCCACCAATCACTTGGCAGGGGGGGTGACACGAAATGCCCAAGCTACGAGTAGCCGCGCTGGTGCTCTTCGTGGGAATGGCGGCGGTCGGAGTCACCGCCTGCAGCAGTAACTCGAGTAGTCCGACCACCACCGCCAGTGCGGCCAGCACCAAGTCGGCCTTCTGCGGGTTCAACATCACCCTGGACAAGGCAGGGTCCAACGTGACCAGCGACGCCGACTTCTTGAACGTCCTGAAGGCGAACAAGGCGGCCATCGATGGCCTGGCCAACAACTTGCCCAATGACCCGATCAAGACGCAGGCCCAAGCCATCATCAACGCGGCGCGCACGGCCGTGGCACATAACAGCACCAACGGCTTGAGCAACCCTGCGCTGAATGCTGACGGGGCTGCCGTCGACACCTATTGCGGTGTAGCAGGTGACGGGTCACCGCTGCCGGCAAACTTCGGCGCTGGGAAGGGGTCGACGTTCTGTGCTGACGAAGCGACCATCTCCCCTGGCGTGGGGAACGCCGCCACCCCAGCTGACGCGGTCGCATTTCTCAAAGCCAATCAGGCCAAGCTCACCGACTTCGCCGCCAACATCCCGAGCGCCGTCCAGAGTGATGCCCAGACCCTGGTTACCGCGGCCAATGCGGCGGTAGCCGCCAACGACGGCACCCTGATCGAGACCCAGGCGGTGGGTATGGCCGCCACCAACGTCGATCTCTACTGCGGGATCAACCACTAGGTCCACCTGGTTGGAACATCAAGAACGACGAGGCCGAGCGCCTGGCCCGTGAACTGGCCCTGGCAACGGGTGAGAGCGTCACCCGAGCTGTCTCTGTCGCCGTCCGGGAGCGACTTGATCGCGTACAACAAGAGGACGAGAACTCAGCCGAAGATAGGGCACGCCGTACGCGCAAGATCGCCGAGGACACGGCCAGCCGCTGGGTCGTGCCGTATGGCAGTCTCGACCACGGCGATCTCCTCTATGACGAATCCGGATTGCCCCGATGATCGTCGATACCTCTGCATTCATCGCCATCCTCCATGGCGGGCCGGACGCGGATCGCTATATTGACGCTCTCGCCCGGGCTACCGGGCCGCGAGTCTCGGCGGGAACGTACCTCAAGACTGCGATCGTGGTCGACGCCAACCGTGACCCCGTGGCGAGCGGGCGGCTCGACGAACTTCTTGTCGTGAATCGGGTCACCATTGACCCGGTGACACCCCGGCACGCCGAGATCGCCCGGCAGGCGTACCGGGACTTCGGCAAGGGCAGTG
>Ga0307373_10006919_pt1 | contig 17879 bp, 17 predicted proteins | sample OX2MG_FD_202534 | JGI IMG/M metagenome (GOLD analysis project Ga0307373, IMG submission 202534) | Soil microbial communities from Risofladan, Vaasa, Finland - OX-2 | ecosystem: Environmental > Terrestrial > Soil > Coastal area > Acid sulfate soil | place: Finland: Risofladan, Vaasa | collected... | reverse complement strand
AGTGTTGCCAGGTCCTCGCCATCGACATGGAGGTTCCAGTTTGACCTTCTCCCCAATTTGTTAGTATAGGACACTGCCGTTACATCGATATCACAGCAACAGGGAACAACATCACAGTTGGTTCACAGATGCAACTTGCCATCCTGGGTGCCAGGAGACAGGTATCAGTGCAAGAGACTGGTACACTGAGAACACTGAGAGAGAAATCTCTCCATGACCAGGCCAGCCCTGTGTACGTCCATTTGATGGGTTTAGCCATGCTACGATTGTAACCAGCACACCAGCGCTTCAGACTGATGGATGCTCAAGTTGTCCTGCATGAGGTATAAAGAGGAAATATGTTGCCAGGCGGGAAGCGGAACCCTTTGGAATCGGGAGCAAGGATGTGGATTTTCATGAAGCTCTTCTAGCACATTGTTCAGCTACTTTACCAAGTTGACAATACCGGGCCTGGGCATGTCGGGCTGTTGCTCGTCATCTGGCGTCTCCTCAGCGAACACACGACTGGCCAGCACATCTTCGGCTTCGATGGTCATCAGGTCGGTCTTTGAGATTCTCCCTCCCCTGGCGAAGAGGCGGTTGGCCTGGCGCAGCCGCGCCCGGTCTATGGCATTGCGCACGCTGCGAGCGTTGGAGAAGCGCGGTAGGCGCATACGCTTCTTGAGATAGTCTGCAAACGCCTGTTGCGCCTCTGGACTGAAACGATACATTTGCTCCGCGAGCATGAGCTGCGCGATAGCAAGCAGCTCTTCGAGGGAGTAATCGGGGAAATCCAGGTGGTGCGCAATGCGCGAACTGATGCCAGGGTTGGACTGGAAGAAGGTTTCCATGCGATCCTTGTAACCCGCCAGAACGACGACGAGATCTTCACGCTGGTTCTCCATCACCTGCAAAAGGATCTCGATCGATTCCTGTCCATAGTCCCGTTCGTTTTCCTGGCGGTAGAGGTAGTAAGCCTCGTCAATGAAGAGTACGCCTCCCATGGCCCGCTTGAGAACCTCTTTGGTTTTCGGGGCGGTGTGGCCGATGTACTGACCAACCAGATCGTCGCGTGTTACCGCTACCAGGTGTCCTTTGCGCGCATACCCAAGTCGGTGCAGGATCGTCGCCATGCGCATGGCTACCGTCGTCTTGCCGGTACCCGCTTGACCGGTAAAGGACATGTGCAAAGTGGGTGGTCGCGTCGTCAGGTTGAAACTACGACGCATCCGTTCAATCAGGAGCAAGGCAGCAATTTCGCGAATGCGCATCTTGACGGACTTGAGTCCCACCAGTTCCTCATCAAGCTTTTGCAGCACCTCCATGACCTGTGACTCCTGGAGTATAGCTGCAACATCCACGCTGGCGTCATCAGGCATGTCTGGGGTTGCATTCATTACCCTGTCTGTTTTCTCTGATTGAGTAGGCGGAATCATGCTCGTATGCTCCTTCAAAACCGCTCGCCTTTGGGCTTATCTGTCGCGTAGCTGTGCAGTGTATAGCGGATGACGCGGTCGTGTGCCTCCTGGCGAGACAGGCCAAAGCCAGGATCATGGAGAGGTCGGTTGACGATGAACGAGAGAGCGATGGTTTGACGGCCTTTCCGGCGGTCGTAGGCACCCACCCGTATATAATGATTCGGGTAGGCTTTCCGGCACTCGTTGATTTCATACAGAATCGCTGCTGGGTCCTTCTCGTCAAACATTGGCAGTCCCCACATCTCCCAGTAGGTATTGCGCGGATGTGGATCGTCGGTGAACTCGACATTGAGCGGCCAATCGTTGTCCAGACAGTATTGCACCTGCATGCGTATCTCGTCGTCTGTCAAAGGCGGCAGGAAGGAAAACGTTCCTTGTGTCAAGTGAAAAGCCATGGCGGTTACTCCTTCTCGTTCCGCTAATAACCTGGGGTCGGTGTTGCATCGGGCATGTCGGTCGAGGCATAGTTGAAGCTAATATCCTTCCAGAGTTCGAGCGCGGCCCGCAGCGGCCCGCACCACTTCGCGGCCTTCTCCAGAATCTCTGGTCCCTCGTTGAAGTAGTCACGCCCTTCGTTACGCGCCTGAATCATGGTTTCCACGGCGACGCGGTTTGCTGTTGCGCCGGCGGCGATACCCTGAGGGTGCCCAATGGTGCCGCCACCGAACTGGAGTACCACGTCCTCGCCCAGATAGTGCAGCAGTTGGTGTATTTGCCCGGCATGAATACCGCCCGAGGCGACGGGCATAACGGCGGCCAACGAAGCCCAATCCTGCTCGAAGAATAGGCCCAGGCTGGGGTCGGCGTCATACTTCATGCCGAGGAGCGTCTTATAATAGCCCCGAATGGTCATGGGATCACCTTCCAGCTTTCCAACTACGGTACCGGCGTGGATGTGATCGACACCGGCCAGGCGCATCCATTTGGCGATTACACGGAAGGAAACGCCATGCGTTTTCTGGCGCGTATAGGTGCCATGGCCTGCCCGGTGCAGGTGCAGAATCATACCATTTTTACGCGCCCAATTAGACATAGACTGGATGGCGGTGTAGCCAATCGTCAGGTCAATCATGACGATGATGCTTCCCAGTTCTTTGGCAAACTCGGCGCGCTCGTACATGTCTTCCATCGTGGCTGCCGTGACGTTCATGTAATGGCCTTTGATCTCACCAGTCTCTGCGCTTGCTTTGTTGACGGCCTCCATACAATAAAGGAAGCGGTCACGCCAGCGCATGAAGGGCTGCGAGTTGATATTTTCGTCATCCTTCACAAAGTCCAGGCCACCACGCAACGCCTCATAGACGACACGCCCATAGTTGCGAGCGGAAAGACCGAGCTTCGGCTTGGTGGTAGCGCCGAGTAATGGACGACCATATTTGTCCAGGTACTCTCGTTCCACCACGACTCCGTGAGGTGGCCCTTGAAAGGTCTTCACATAATGTGGTGGAATGCGCATGTCCTCCAGGCGCAAGCTTTTCAGCGCCTTGAAGCCAAAAACGTTGCCAATGATGCTCGATGTCAGGTTGGCGATGGAGCCTTCCTCGAACAGGTCGAGATTGTAGGCAATGTAGGCAATGTATTGATCTGTACCAGGAACGGGAACGACCCGATAGGCTTTGGCCTGGTATTCCTCGTGCGCAGTCAAACGATCAGTCCAGACTACTGTCCAGGTGGCGGTTGAAGATTCACCGGCAACAGCCGCCGCCGCTTCAATGGGGTCTACACCCTCCTGCGGCACAATACGAAACGCGCACAGGATATCTGTGTCTTTTGGTTCATAGTCGGGCATCCAGTAGCCCATTTGAGCGTAAGGGATGACACCTGATGCCCAGCGACTTCTCAACTGGGGTTGGACCTCTGTTGTCATGCTGATATCTCCTCGCGATTGCAGGTGATGCTCGTCTTTGAAAGAAGTGTAACATGCTACAGCCATTAGTTGTAGTAGTAGTTTGCTATCTATCGCATAGGGTAAACGTTATGTGTTGAATGGATTCATACGCAATGTGCTATGCTGTTCCAGGTAACAATAAGAATGAAAGCAGATAGAGAGCAAATGAGAATGTCTGAACATGGGTCAATCAAACCTGTTGCAGGGAGCGAGTCAACAGACTTCACGGCGCATCAGCTCACAGTGTTTCGCTCAGTAGCACATTACCTCAGCTATACAAAAGCTGCGGAAGTTCTCTATCTTTCTCAGCCTGCCGTTTCACAGCAGGTCAAGACGCTTGAATTGATGCTGGGTCTAAGGCTATTTGCGCGCAGTGGCCGGGGCATTGTGCTGACTCCCGCTGGTCAGGAACTACTGCGCCATGCTGAACGGCTTCTCGCTATGCTTGCTGAAACCGCCCCTGTAGTACAAGAAATCCGTACTCTCGAACGGGGCAGCGTGGTAATAGGCGCAAGTATCAGCGCCGGGACATATGTCGTGCCGCCATTGCTCGGCTCCTTCCATACGCGCTATCCTCGCATTCACGTTACGCTGCTTGTGGCACACCGTCGCACTGTAGAAGAGGATCTTCTTGCCCACAAAATAGACCTGGGGGTGATAAGTTTCATCGAGCAACGGGAGCGCTTCGCCGTCGAATTGTTGAGGCCTTACGAACTGCTGATGGTAGCCCCGCCGTTTCACCGGTTGGCTGGGCGCTCCGCCATCCCGCTACATGACCTGCAAGATGAGACGCTGCTGATGCGCGAGAAAGAGTCCGTTACCAGGCTGGCCACCGAACTGCAGTTTGCTCAGGCAGGGGTGCCAATTCCGGCCAGCCTGGAACTGGGCAACATCGAAGCGACCAAGGAGGGAGTAGCTGCCGAGTTGGGGATTGCCGTGCTCCCCCGCGAGTCCGTTGCGCTCGAACTAGCTGGCGGAGACCTGGTCGTGCTGGATGTGCAAGGCTTTCCGCTGCAACGGCAGTGGTACATAGTCCATGTCAAGGGTAGGAGACTGTCGCTGGCAGCGAACGCTTTACGGCAGCTGCTTCTACAATAGAGACGCCTCTTGTGTGTCCCTTCCCTACTGGCCTACATCTCTGCTCTGTTCGCTCTTTTGCTTGTACTCGTGTAAAAAATCGATGAACACATTGGCGCTGGCGGTCAAAGGGCGCTCAGCGAGGCGCGCGATATACCAGCGTCGCTGGATCGGAAACTGCTCGACATCCAGAATCGCCAGGGTGTGATACTGCACTTCGCGCTGCACGGCCAGCGCTGAGAGTATGCTCACCCCCAGTTTTGCCGCTACAGCTCGTTTGATGGCTTCGACATGCCCAAGCACCATGCCTACCTTGAGAGGTAGGCCGGCAATCTCGAATACTTCTTCTAGCGCGGCCCGTGTTCCTGATCCATCCTCGCGCAGCAGGAATACTTCTTCAGCCAGGCGAGGCAGCGATACCTGGCTCTGCCCAACCAGTTCATGCTCCGGTGAGGCAATTGCCACTAACGGATTCGCCAGGAAGGGTTCGGCCACCAGCCCATCGACCTCTGGAGGTCGGCCAGAGATGACCAGGTCAACCTCCCCGGCCAGGAGGCTGGCTCGAACAGCAGCGCGATTGGCTACGCTCAGATGGAGTGCTACGTTGGGATTCCGCCGGTGAAAAGCGCCCAATAGGCGGGGCATAACGTAGGTTCCAACCGTGGTATCGGCAGCGACGCGGAGTGGCCTGCTCACTACCAGCACATTCCCACGTTGCTCCGCCAGTGCCTGCCATGCTTCGTCCGCCGCCGCGACCACCTGCTGTGCATGGGCGTACAGCTCGCGCCCTTCATCTGTCAGAGTGAGGTGTTTACCCCGCTGCTCCAGCAAGGTCAATTGCGTTGCTCGTTCCAGTTCTGCCACCATCGCCGATACAGTAGGTTGTTTGCAGCCAAGCTCTTCCGCAGCTCGCGTATAGCTCAAGAGCCGCGAGACCGCGCAGAAAACGCGAAGCTGATGTATGGTGACCAGGCGTGACCAATGCATATATAAGCTCCAACCTATATTAAGTATAGCGAATTGCTGCTTGTTGTTATGTATTATGCCAGATATTATTATAGCATGTGGAATGTCCCATAAAGGGCTATCGATTTTGGGAGCCAGCCGCGCCGGGTGATCGACCATGGGTACGCGGCATAAGGGTTTGGAGAACGAGATGGCTGTATCAATTGGAGTGTCCACGCGCCCAATCATCCTGGGGATAGTGGGAGATAGCGCGGCTGGCAAGTCGACGCTGAGTCGCGGTATTGCGCAGATTTTGGGCGCTGAGCGTGTGTCGGTGCTCTGCACCGACGACTATCATCGTTATAACCGGCAGCAGCGCAAGGATTTGGGCATCACACCCTTGAATCCAGCATGCAATTATCTCGACATGATGGCGCAGCATTTGCGGTTGCTGCGTGCCGGAGAACCCATCCTGAAGCCGCACTACGAGCATAAATTGGGCGACTTTGGGCCGCCACAGTATATTGTCCCGCAACCTTTCCTGATTGTCGAGGGACTGCTCGGTTATTACTGGCAGGAGATGCGTAACGCCTACAGTGTGCGTGTCTATCTCAATCCACCCGAGGAATTGAGGCGGCGCTGGAAGGTTCGACGTGACTCGACTCAGCGTGGCTATTCCGAACAAGACGTGCTGCGCGAACTCGACATCCGCGAGCCGGATTCGGCGGCGTTCATCCGCCCGCAGCGTTCCCACGCGGATATCGAGGTATCCTACTTTTCAGACCCGCCCTCACGTTCTCGTCAGAACGACGATGCGCATCTCAATGTGCGTCTGACCCTGCATGGGACGCTACATCATCCTGACCTGAGCCAGATCATTGACGAAGACCGGTCGGGCTGTGTGCGTTCGACACTGGGGCGCGAAGAGGGGCGAGCCGTCGAGTATCTGGAGATTGATGGCTCCATCCCTGATGAGCCAGCACGCGCGCTGGAGCGCTGTATTCTGGATCACCTGGACGCATGTGGAGCTGCCTCTCTGGCGGATCTTGGCCAGTATTCCGACTCTCGATCCCGGCAGAGCCATCCATTGGCGCTGACCCAGCTGCTCCTGGTATATCACCTGCTGCGCGCGCGACAACGCGACGAGGTGGAAGTATGAAGATTGGCATCAATGGATTTGGGCGCATTGGTCGATTAATTCTACGCTCCGCGTTGGCCCGTGGCGTTGACCTGGACATCGTGGCGATCAATGACCGGGGCGATGCCCAGATCAACGCCCACCTCTTCCAGTACGACTCCACTTATGGACCTTTCCAGGGTTTCGTGGAGGCAGGTGATGGCCAGATTACGATTGACGAGCGATCTATCTCTATCGTTTCTCATCTCAACCCTCTGGATATTCCCTGGCGCGAACTCGGTGTTGAACTGGTGATAGAGGCCACCGGCGTCTTTACCTCCGCCGACCAGGCAGCCGCGCACCTGCAGGCGGGGGCACAACGAGTATTGGTGACAGCGCCGAGCAGAGGGGCCGATGTGACGCTGGTAGTAGGTGTGAACGAGCATGACTATGATCCGGTCGAACATCAGATTATTTCTGCTGCTTCCTGCACGACGAACGCGCTTGCCCTCATCGCCAAAGTACTGCACGAGCGCTTTGGCATTCGCTATGGCATCATGAATACCGTCCATGCCTACACCAACGACCAGCGTATCCTCGACCGCAGCCACCCAGATCCACGGCGGGCGCGCGCGGGCGCTGAAAACATCATTCCCACGACAACCGGCGCTACCAGAGCGCTGGGCGAAGTTATTCCGTCCCTGGCGGGCAAGTTCCACGGCGTCTCCTACCGCGTACCCGTCATTACCGTCTCTGTTATTGACCTGGTGGCCGAACTGGAACAGGCAGCAACCGTGGCAGAGATTAACGCTACCTTCAGAATGGCTGCCTGCGGTCCACTGGCAGCCATTCTGGGCTATACTGACCTGCCCCTGGTATCTAGCGACTTCCGTGGTGATAGTCGATCTAGCGTCGTGGATGGCTTGCTGACCGCGCTTCTTTGCGAGGAGCGCATGGTGCATGTCGTCGGTTGGTACGACAATGAGTGGGGCTATGCCAGCCGTGTCGCAGACCTTGCCAGCTACATCAGCGAGTGTGAGCGCAGTGGGCGTCGCCCGGAACGTGTGCGCGTCGTCGAACGCGAGCAGATCGAGCAAACGTTGCGCTCGGCTAGCTTCGCACCCGAGGGGCTGCCGCTTTAGTGCGGCCACCTGTATGGTAGGGGCGATCCTTTAAACGTAGGATTAATTTACCCTACGTTTGAGGGTTCGGAAATATCCACTTGTGGGGTATAATTGAAACCGGAAGAGCGCTGAGTTCGTGTAGGGCGTGCAAGGGAGAGATCGATGCACTGGCAATTTATCCCTTATCTATTTCCTGGAACCTCGGCGGTCATATCGTCTGCGCTTGCGCTTACTGCCTGGCGTAGGCGACCTGCGCCCGGCGCGATATCCTTCTGTTTGCTCATGCTTGCAATGGCAGTATGGTCACTGGGATATGCTCTGGAATTGACCAGCCCTGTTTTGTCGTTGAACGTCTTCTGGCATAACTTTGCCTGGTTGGGAGCCATTGCTGCGCCGACGCTCTGGCTGACCTTCGCGCTCCACTATACCGGGCGAGCGAGTTGGTTGACGCGCCAATATATGGTTTTACTGGTTATTGAACCCCTCATCACGCTGCTGCTGGTCTGGACCAATGGCAATCATGGCCTCATTGAGAGCATAGTGCGATTGGATAGCGTTGGCCCATTTTCATCACTGGTTGTGACCCCTGACCTATGGTACTGGGTCAATTTGATCTACTCTTGCCTGTTGCTTTTTCTCGGCGCTTTCATCCTCTGTTCGTTCATCCTGACGGCTGCTCGTTCTTCCCATCTCTTTCGTGTGCAGGGAGCCAGTCTGCTCGTTGCTATGGGCGTACCCTGGGTGATCAATGTCATAGTGATCTCTAGCTTAAACCCATTTCCCTATTTGAATCTTACTCCTTTTGCCTTACTCATCTCTTGCATGCTATTCGCCAAAGCCCTTTATCTCTTCCAATTATTGGATATCGTACCGGTAGGGCGCGAAATGGTTATTGAGAGTATGAGGGAGGCCGCAATCGTCCTGGATGCGCATAACCGCATCGTTGATCTCAATCCGGCCGCGCGACGGCTCGTCAACTTTGGAACTTCAAAGGTGGTGGGACAACCTTTCGCCCGCATCTTCTCCATCTGGCCCCTACTGGTGGAACTGTGTTGTAACCTGACGGAGGGGGTGATGAATGATGAAGTCATCATAGGCCAGGATGAAGGAGAGGGTGAAACGCAGCGCTACTTTGGTCTGCGCATCTCCCCTCTCTATCGCCAGAATGGTCATCTCGCCGTTACTGGACGTCTGATTGTTTTGAGCGATATTAGCGGGCGCATCCAGGCAGAGAGGGCGCTCAAAGAGAGTGAGGAACGTTTTCGCAACATTTTTGCCGAGGTTCCCATTGGTATGGCGGTCGTGGACTCCGACGGACATGTGCTTCAAGTGAATAGAGCCTTTTGCGAGATGTTGGGTTATCGCGAACAAGAGCTGATTGCTCGCAGCATCTCGGCCATTACCCATCCCAATGATGTCGGCAAGGATATGCTTCTTGCGGAACAGGCCCTGAAGGGAGAGATTACCAGCTACCAGGTGGAAAAGCGTTATCTGAAGAAAAATCATGAAACGCTCTGGTGTGATCTAACAGCTACACTTCTTCGTAATCAAGATGGGAGAGTTATATATAGCCTGGTGATGCTTGAGAATATTATCGAGCGTAAGCGAGCCAAGCTGCTTGAGGAGGAACGTCATCATGTTGCCTATGAGCTGCATGATGGACTGGCGCAGGTTGCGGCGAGTGCCCATCAGCATTTGCAGGCCTTCGCAAGCCATTATCATCCACGCTCTCCCCAGGCCAGGCAAGAACTTAACCGGGCGCTGGAACTGGCACAACACTCGGTCAGGGAAGCGCGACGGCTCATTGCTGGTCTACGACCAACAACCCTGGACGACTTCGGGTTGGCGGCGGCTCTGCGCTTGCAGATCGAGGCGCAGCGTACTGACGGCTGGACGATCAGTTATGATGAAGCGCTCGGGTCAGAGCGCCTGCCAGCGGCTATTGAGACTACACTCTTCAGCATTGTGCAGGAGGCGCTCACCAATGTGCGCAAACATGGGCACACCACACGAGTACGTCTTGCGCTGGAGCGTCGGGATTCTAAAATTCGCCTGGAGGTGCAAGACTGGGGCTGCGGTTTCGATCCGAGGACTTTGCTTCGCGAGTTCTGCCCTGGCGAACATGTTGGGATACGCGCAATGCAGGAGCGAGTTGAACTGGTTGGCGGTCATTTTCTGATTTCCAGTCAACCAGGAGTTGGCACTCTGCTGGTAGCAGAGGTTCCGGCGCTGGTATCCGATGAAAGAAGTATGCAGTAATGAGTACCATCAGCAATAAATCGCTCGTACTACAAAAGTCTAGATCAGCGCGACTGGTGATTGCCGATAATCACGAGCTTGCCAGAGCTGGTCTGCGCACCATGCTCATCGGTCAGCATGTCGGGGGAGTAGGGGGAGTGGGGTTGGAAGTGATAGGAGAGGCAAAGAATGGTCGCGAGATGCTCACGCTCTGTCGCCGCTTACAACCTGATCTCGCCTTGATCGACGTGCGTATGCCGGAGTTGGACGGCCTCGCCACATGTCGCAGCATCAAGCAGGAGTTTCCATTAATCAGTGTCATTCTTATAACCATGCACGAAAACCCACAGTACCTGCTAGAAGCCATCAAATCAGGCGCTTCGGCGTATGTGCTCAAGGACATTACACAACGCGAACTGCTTGCCACCGTGCGGCGCGTTCTGCGCGGTGAGTCCGTGCTAAACCCCGAAATTGTCATACGGCTGCTTGGGCATCAGAGCGGCGAAACGCCCCAGCAGGCGGAACATCTCGCGGTACCGCTGTCCCCACGCGAACGTCAGGTGCTGCAACTACTCTCCCAGGGCCAGACGAACCGCGAAATTGCTCACAAGTTGACGGTCAGTGTCAGTACCATCAAAATTCACGTCGAGCACATCCTGGCCAAACTCGGTGTCTGCGATCGAACTCAGGCTGCTGTGCGGGCTAGCGAGCTTGGTCTACTCGAGACAACCACCAGAAAGTAATGCCCTTTATTCTTTTTCCTCGCAAAAATAGGCCACCTGGCCTATATTACCCTGGTCATTTAGCAGATGCTACAAACATTCTCCCTCTTGTATACTCAATTAATGAAGGCAGGTTGCCTCATTCTTCCCTTCCATATCTCGCAAGTTTAGCGTACCCGCCGTTGATTGCAATACGTACCTTGCACGCGCCTGATTTGCAAGGTTCGCCTGAAACATGAACGGTTGTAATGGCTCTTTAGTGCGGCTTCCTGGTAAGCCACGAGCAGATAATGCTCGAGGAGGTACAGCATGGCGACCAAATCGCGCGTAGAGGATGTCCACATCGTCTGGATAACTGCTGGATTGGGCTGTGATGGAGATACAGTCTCGATCACCGCAGCGACTCAGCCTAGCATCGAGGATGTGCTGTTAGGGGCCATCCCTGGACTCCCTAAAGTTCATCTTCATAACCCCGTACTCGCTTTTGAACTTGGCGGCGAGAGCTTCATGACGTGGTTCTATCAAGCCGAGCAAGGTCTAATAGACCCCTTCGTACTGGTAGTAGAAGGCTCGATTCCTAACGAGAAGATTAAGAGCGAGGGCTATTGGGCTGCCCTGGGAACTAACCCTGCCACCGGCCAACCCATCACGACCAATGAGTGGATCGATCGTCTCGCTCCCAAAGCCCTGGCAGTGGTGGCTATCGGCACCTGCGCCACCTATGGCGGCATTCACGCCATGTCTGGCAATCCTACCGGCGCGATGGGACTGCTTGACTATCTTGGCTGGAACTGGAAAACCAACGCGGGCATTCCAATCGTCTGCGTGCCAGGATGCCCGGTACAGCCGGACAACTTTATGGAGACCGTTCTCTATCTCCTTTACCAGGTAGCGGGTCTGTCTCCCATGATTCCCCTGGATGATGCCCATCGACCGACCTGGCTTTTTGGCAAAACAGTACACGAGGGATGCGACCGGGCGGGGTACTACGAAGTTGGCGATTTCGCAACGACCTACGATTCACCCAAGTGCCTGGTGAAACTGGGATGTTGGGGACCCGTCGTGCAGTGCAATGTACCCAAACGCGGATGGATGGCCGGTATTGGTGGTTGCCCGAATGTAGGCGGCATCTGCATTGGCTGTACCATGCCGGGCTTCCCTGACAAATTTATGCCCTTCATGGACCCACCTCCTGGCAGCAAGGCTTCTTCGAGTGTCATTGGCATCTACGGCAACGTAGTCAAGAGACTGCGCAAGATAACGCAACATACCGCCAACAAAGAACCGGCCTGGCGGCATAAAGGCAGAGAACTGACGACAGGCTATCATGGGAAATGGTAATCCCCTTGTGTATATCTCTGAAGGGACGCGATAATTCGCGTCCCTCATGAAGGAGTTAGCAGCATGACAACACAGGTCAGACGAGATGATTCCTCGACTCAGCCACCACAGCTTGTAGAAATGTCATGGGACCCGATTACACGCATTGTTGGCAGCCTGGGCATCTATACCAAGATCGACTTCAAGAACCGGCGGGTGGCGGAATGCCATAGCACTTCTTCTATCTTTCGCGGGTACAGCCTTTTTATGCAGGGCAAAGACCCGCGTGACTCCCACTTCATCACCAGCCGCATTTGCGGTATCTGCGGTGATAACCACGCCACATGCTCGGTCTACGCTCAGAATATGGCCTACGGTGTCAAGCCACCGCCACTGGGCGAGTGGGTTCTGAATCTGGGTGAAGCGGCGGAGTATATGTTCGACCACAATATCTTCCAGGAGAACCTGGTCGCTGTTGACTACTGTGAGCAAATGGTCAAGGAGACCAATCCGGGCGTGCTGGAATTGGCCAATAAAACCGAGTCTCCCCATGCTAAGGACCACGGCTATCGCACCATCGGTGACATTATGCGGGCCTTCAACCCCTTCACAGGCGAACTCTACCTCGAAGGGTTGCAGGTGAGCCGCTATACTCGCGAGAAGTTCTGTTTAATGGAGGGGCGGCACGTTCATCCCTCGACCCTCTATCCCGGTGGCGTCGGCACGGTTGCCACTATCCAGCTCTTCACGGATTACCTGGTTCGACTGATGAAGTATGTCGAATTTATGAAGAAGATGGTGCCCCTGCACGATGACCTGTTCGACTTCTTCTACCAGGCCATGCCCGGCTACGAAATGGTCGGCTACAGGCAAACCCTGCTCGGCTGTTGGGGATCGTTCCAGGACCCCGATGTGTGCGACTACGATTACCGCACAATGGATAAGTGGGGTAAGGCCATGTTCGTCACCCCTGGCGTTGTGGTGGACAACGAGCTGGTGACAACGAACCTCGTTGATATCAACCTGGGCATTCGCATTCTGCTGGGCAGTTCCTACTACGATGACTGGCAGAGTGAGAGAACGTTCGTTGATCGCGACCCACTCGGCAACCCGGTCGACAAACACCATCCCTGGAATCAGACCACCATCCCGAAGCCACAGAAACGCGACTTCAACGGCAATTATAGCTGGACGATGTCTCCGCGCTGGTATGATAAACGCACTGGCAAGCACCTGGCGTTGGACACCGGCGGCGGCGCAATCGCTCGCCTGTGGACGACAGCCCTGGCCGGTATCGTAGACCTGGGCGGCTACATCAAAGCTACCGGACACAGCGTAAAGATTCGCCTGCCCAAGTCCGCCACCAAGCCAGAGGTGGAGTTTGAGTGGAAGATTCCGCAGTGGAGCAACGCTATCGAGCGTAATCGCGCGCGTACCTACTTCCAGGCCTATTCCGCTGCAGTTGCCCTCCACTGTATAGACAAGGCGCTGGCAGAGATAAATGCTGGACATACCAGAACCTGGTCCGAATTCACGGTGCCTAAGGATGCCATCGGCTGTGGCTTCCACGAAGCTGTGCGCGGCGTGCTTTCTCACCACCTGGTCATCGAAAATGGCAAGATCGCCAACTACCATCCCTATCCGCCGACGCCCTGGAATGGCAGTGTGCGCGACATCTACGGCACGCCTGGCCCATACGAGGATGCTGTGCAAAACACACCCATCTTTGAAGAGAACGGCCCGGATAAATTTAAAGGCATTGACATCATGCGCGCGGTGCGCAGCTTTGACCCTTGCCTGCCGTGTGGCGTGCATATGTACCTGGGTGAAGGGAAAGAGCTTCAGGTTCTTCATTCGCCGACATTCGGCGTGTAATGTGACCTACCAGGGCGGAGGCAGAGCGGGATCAGGGCGGGGGGCCGCGAGAGCGGCGAAGCCCAGCCCCCGCCCTGGTTCGCGGAAACGAGGAGACATTCCATGCAAGAAGATATGCAGGAGCGTCAACGTCGCGCGGAGCGTATCGAAGTGTTGATCCAGGAAGTGAGCGAGTTCTCTGACCCACACGCGCGTGATATTGCCGAGGAACTTATCCAGGCTTTGCTGGACCTGTATGGCGAAGGACTGGCGCGCATTCTTGAACTTACTGTTCAGACGGGAGCGCTGGGCTATACGTTAGTTGAGTCTCTGGCGAGTGATGAACTGGTAGGGTCCCTGCTTCTCCTGCACGAACTGCATCCCATAGACATAGAGACGCGCGTCGTCAAGGCGCTGGAAGAGGTGCGTCCCTACCTCAAATCGCATGGCGGCAATGTCGAGTTAGTCAGCGTTGAAGATGGTGTAGCGCGCCTGCGCCTGGAAGGAAGTTGCCACGGCTGCCCCTCCTCAACTATGACCCTCAAACTGACAATTGAAGAGGCTATCTTCAAAGCGGCTCCCGACCTGGACAGGTTAGAGGTCGAAGGCGTCACCGATCCTCCACGTCCACCAGCGCGAGTTGGGACACCCGTTACGTTCGTTCCTCCACGCCGGAAGAAGGAGGCAGGGTGAAAGTGCCCCTGTCGGCTTTGATGGATGATAAGGCGGCTCTGTCCGCTCCTGTAGGGTAAGAGGTAAGCAACTATGTCAGCATCTTTTCTTGCAGGTGATCGAGGCGAGCGTTCTGCCGCGCCCGTTGGAGCATTACGTCGCTTCGTGCAGAAACGTGAGCCAGCCAGTTCACCTCAAGCAGTAAAACACTGCGAGCTATGCAGCGAGGTCATTCCTACAGATCATCGCCACTTGCTGGACCTTTCCAGCCGGGCGTTGATCTGCGCGTGTCAAGCCTGTTCATTGCTCTTCAGCGACGAGGGGGCAGGCGGCGGGAAGTATCGACTTGTGCCTCGCCGCCATTTGTCGCTGATAGATTTTCAAATGACGGATCAACAGTGGGATGAGCTGATGATTCCGGTTAATATGGCATTCATCTTTCGCAGTTCAGGTTCAAAACATGTCATGGCTTTTTACCCCAGCCCGGCGGGAGCTACGGAATCGCTGCTCGACCTGGAGGGATGGGAGATGCTTACGAGTAGCAACCCTGTTTTGCTCGGCCTGGAGCCTGACGTCGAGGCGCTGCTGATCAATCGTGTCAAGAATGCGCGCGACCATTATATCGTTCCGATTGACGCCTGTTACCAGCTTGTTGGCCTTATTCGCCTATCCTGGAAAGGCCTGAGCGGGGGCACTGAGACCTGGGAAGCGATTGGCGAGTTTTTTGAGAATATACGAGCGAAATCTCGGCCCGTGAAAGGAGATCAAGATGCCTGATCTGAGCTTTGAGGTCGTTGGCGCTGAGGCTCGCGCATTTGCTGCGGTTCCGACACTCATCTTCAAATTGCGTATTTCCAATGCAGACGAACAGGAGCATATCCATAGCGTCATCCTGCGCAGCCAGCTTCAGATCGCAGTCAATCGTCGCCGGTACACTCCTGAAGCGCAGGCGCAATTGTTGGAGGTGTTTGGGGAACCTGCTCGCTGGGGCGAGACATTACGCCCTCTGCTGTGGACTCACACAAATGTGACGGTTCCGCAGTTCTCAGGCAGTGTGCTCGTCGATATGCCTGTTTCGTGTACATATGACTTCGAGGTCGTCGGTACAAAATACTTCAGCGCGCTGGGGGATGGTGAGATTCCGCTCACGTTTCTGTTCAGTGGCACCATATTCTACGAGAACGAAGAAGAGAATTTGCAGGTCGCGCAGATCTCCTGGTCGAAGGAGGCATCCTATCGTTTCCCGGTCACGGTCTGGCAAGACATGATAGCGCATTACTATCCCAACAGCACGTATATTCGCCTGCACAAGGATGTCTTTGATCAATTGTACCGTTACAAAGCCACGCACGGCCTTCCCACCTGGGAGAATGTGATTACTCATCTCTTGCAGACCAATGATGCGGAGGTCTTCTCATGAAGATAGAGCAAGTGAAGGAGATCGCCAATGCCGTGCTTTTCGAGGGTTATCTCCTCTATCCATACCGGCATTCAGCCATCAAAAATCGCCAGCGCTGGACAATCGGTGTCGTCTATCCTCAGGAATACAGCGAAGCGAACGGGGGTATCGAACCCTGGATAATGAGAACCGAATGCCTGATAACAGGGCAAGGGAGTGAGGATACATCGCTCGACATCCATGTCCGGTTTCTGCATTTGCTTCAGCGTTCGATAATGCAGCCGACAATCGCCGTGCCTTTGCAGGCGCAGAGTGACGCTCTACCTGCCAGCGAATGGAGCCTGGCTAGCCGCCTGGCACATGAGTCATTCGAGGAGGGTATCGAGCGTCAAATCAGCATTGAGAATGTTTCAATGCGCGACTTGATGACAGGTCCACGGCTTGTACAGATTGATTTTCCTGCTCAATGTCTGGTGGAAGATGTTATTGTGCGAGAGCAGCGTCCAATTGCTGGTGCCATCCGGCTCTCAGCCGAAGCGGTGGGCGAAGACCTTTTCAAGCTCAGTATACAAATCGAAAACACGACACCTGAAACCGGCATATTGGCAAACCGGCATAACGAGGCGCTGCTGCAATCATTCGTCTCCACCCATACTATTTTGCAGGTAAATGGAGGCGAATTCATTTCATTGCTTGAGCCACCCGAAGCTATGCAAGCCGCCGTCCAGGCATGCCAGAATCTGCGCACCTGGCCTGTGCTGGTGGGTAGCGAGGGCGAGAGGGACGCGCTGCTATCGTCCCCAATTATCCTGTACGACTATCCGCAGATCGCGCCCGAAAGCCCTGGCAGCCTTTTCGATGGTACAGAGATCGATGAGATTCTGACGCTGCGCATCTTGACGCTAACCGACGAGGAGAAAGAAGAGATGCGTCAGGGGGATGTCCGCGCGCGTGAAATACTGGAACGGACAGAGGCGCTGACGCCCGAACAATTTATGAAGCTACATGGCACGATTCGCAGCCTGCGGCCCGTAGTTGAATGAGACAGATAGAGGAAGCGAAGCATGAACAGCGCGTACAAGGATTTTCAATTTCCGGGTGAGGATTATCCGCCGCCAACATCTGTATTGATCAACGGCCGGGAGGTGAAAGCCGGGGATAATGTGCAGTTACGACCAGGACGGGGACGACCGGGAGTTCGTACAGACGCTATGGATATGATGCTGGATGGCAAGACCGCGCGAGTCGAGGTGCTGCATCAGGATTTCGAAAATCGCATCTATCTTGTTGTGACGCTGGATGTTGATCCCGGTAGAGAGCAGTGGGACGAGCGGGTGTTGCCCGGCCATCGTTTTTTCTTCTTTCCTGAAGAAGTGGATGTGCTGGAGGGTATGCCATGAGTCACTTGTCGCCAGTTGAACCCGGCCTGAAACGAATACTGATCGCGTGCATCGGCAATATCTTTTTTGGTGACGATGGATTTGGCGTTGAGGTGGCCCAGCGCTTGATGAGCCGCAAGACCAGTCAGTATCCAGAAGGTGTACAAGTAATAGATTTCGGTATTCGCGGCATAGAACTTGCCTACACTCTGCTCGATGACTATGATACACTTGTGCTAGTTGATGCAGTTCCACGGGGTGGTTCGCCCGGAACAGTCTATTTGATCGAACCAGATCTTACAGGCATCGGTCCTGAACAAGGCGTTGAGGCTGGAAGGGTAGCGCTGGATAGTCATAGCATGGACCCCGTGAAGGTGCTTGCCTTCGCCAGAACGCTAGGCGCGCGACCAATCCGCACCTTGCTTGTAGGATGCGAACCATCTACAATTGGAGGTGGTGAAGGATACGAAGAGATGCAGATGGGGTTGAGCGAACCGGTGCAGGCTGCCGTAGATCAGGCGGTCAAAATGATCGATTCGCTTGTCGAGGAATTGGTGGCGGTAAATTTGTAGGGACGCGATTGATCGCGTCCAAATGATCCATAAGAGTGGACGCGATAACATAAGAGTGGACGCGATCAATCGCGTCCCTACACCTCGCCTGGAAGAAAGGTGATTAATCAGATAA
>Ga0307373_10006918_pt1 | contig 17882 bp, 16 predicted proteins | sample OX2MG_FD_202534 | JGI IMG/M metagenome (GOLD analysis project Ga0307373, IMG submission 202534) | Soil microbial communities from Risofladan, Vaasa, Finland - OX-2 | ecosystem: Environmental > Terrestrial > Soil > Coastal area > Acid sulfate soil | place: Finland: Risofladan, Vaasa | collected... | reverse complement strand
GCGTGGCCTTACGCAAATGCGCAACGTCGTCTTAGGACGTACGGGCCTGGGGATGATTAGTGGAAACGTCGGCTTGGGAAAGACGACGCTCGCGAAAACGACCGAGAACGATATGACCGCGCGCGGGATACACGCCATTATGTTTCCGGCGGTCCCTGGGAATTCGCGGCAAACCGAAGCCTCAATCATTCAAGATATCACCGCGCGCCTAGGCATCAAGAAGGTAGCCGGCAACTCAACGCAGCGCCTCTACCATGAACTCGCGGATTACGCGGAGCGCGCGGAGAGCGAGGGCAGCACCGTTGTCGTTATTATTGACGACGCGCAAAACCTGAAGGATAGTGCCGTCAAAACAATTTTACGTCTGCTTTCATTGCAGACGGTCGACGTCCAGCTCATCCAGATTCTGCTCTACGGGCAAAACCCCGAGATGATTAACGCTCTCAAGGCCGATCGTGCGCTGCATACGCGTCTCTCTGCGCACGTCGAACTGCAACCTTTTAGTGAGGACCACGTCGGGGACATGCTTAACCATCGCCTGATGATCGCCGGCAGACACGATCCATTGTTCACGCCTCCGGCGGTTCACGCGATCGCCGAGATGAGCGGGGGCATCCCGCGTATTATCTGCCGTGTTGCGCATGACGCCTGTATCCTTGCAGCGGAGCGCAAAGCGAAAATCGTAGAACTTGAGGTTGTGCAAGAGGCGGGTGAGAGTTTACAACACTCCATCCACGCAGAACCACATGCCTAACCCAAAACGCAGCCGCACCGTTGGGGATCTTATCCGTGCGGGTGAAGCGCCGCAGGGCTCACTCCTCGCTTACGCATTAGCCGAAAATCCGGGCATGGCGATAGCCGCTCAGCGGCGCACGCTTACCGGCGAACAAGAAGATCTTTTAGGGCTTATCATCCTCTCTGCGACGGATGCGTATGGACAGAAAAATCGCGACCACCGAATCACGCTGCGTCTGGGCGAAAAGCTCGCAACTCGCCTTGCATCGCTCAAAGCAGACTACCCCCGAATCCAGGTCAACCGACTTATCGAGGTTGCCCTCGATCGGCTGTTGAGGGAGCTGGAATGACGCGGGCTCGCGCAGCGGTGCCTTATGAAGCCTCCTGGGAGCAACCGGGGGGCTTCGGTGTTGCTGGACGTCCGCGGACGTCCGTGGGCGTCCATGGACGTCCGCGGCTGCGCGCCTCCCGAAAGTGCCGCCCCGAAGCGGGCGGACGCAAAGCAAATCGCCACTCCCTTCTGGTGACCGGTCGGCAGCCGGATCGCCCGGGACTCTCCCGCCCGTCAGATTGGGCTTCACGCGCTTACCGCCGGCTTGCTCGCCCCCCTCGACCTTGTAGGGCTGGGTCCCGTGCTTAGCGCGCGCGCCTCAGCCTCGGAGCAGCAATCCAGCAGTCCTACGGCCGTACCCGAGGCAGGGGCGCCACTCTTCCATGCTGTCAGCCCAATGTGGATGCTCGACGGGTCCATTCCGATCGAGGTTCGCACGCTCGTAATGGTGCTCTACGCGCTCTCATTCCAGGAGACGGTCGCGCAGAATGAATCCTACAAGACCTTCGGCCTCACACCGGTGTCCGTCGCCACCTCGTACGACGCGATCGGGCGTCACACCGGCTGGAACCGCACCCGGATTGCCGAGGTCGTCCGAGCCGCCGAGGCTATGCGCATCCTGCGCCTGACGGGCAATAATCGCGTGGGCGTGCGCTACCACGTCCTGCTATCGCTCCGCACCTACACCCCTGGGTCCATTCCCGATAAGGCCACCACGCCGCTTTTCGCAAGCGATCGGACCGTCTTGCGCCGGCGCAAACAGCTTGCCCTCGGAGAAACTTTGAGTCCAGCTACTGGACTCAATCCAGACGCCGCTTTCAGTCCAGCTACTGGAACCAAAGAGGCAACTTTGAGTCCAGCTATTGGACCGAATAACGAGATTTCGAGTCCAGCTACTAGAACCGAAGATGCGTCTCTGAGTCCAGCCATTGGACCGAATAACACCCGCTCTAAAGAACGCGTGCGCGACCATAGGGTTACCCATAGGGACATACCAAAGGACAGCAACAGAGGTGCGCTAGCTCCGGATATCTACAACGCACTGCTGCAATTAGGAAAAAAAACCGACCCGTCGTTGGAGCCAGGAAACGTCATCTTCGAAGGCGCGGTCACCGAAATGCTCGACCACCTAAGCGAGCGATTCGAGGGAGAAGAGAACCTGATACTCTCCCGCCTCGTTGCCGATCCGCGCGTCGCCAAGGCTCATAGCCCGATCGCCTTTCTACGGCGTGGTATCACAGGCGGCTTTCTCCTGGCGCCGGCCGCGCTAACCAAGCCTGAAGCGCACTCACCCGAAGCCGCATACACCGCGTTGCCTCCGGGTCAGCAAGAGGCGTTGATGACGGCCCTTGAAGGCGGACGAGCCACGCTCGGCTGGTGCCGGGAGAGGGACATACCGCCGGCAGCGTTGCAACACGCGCGAATCCTGTGCGAGCGTCGTCAAAGTGAGCGCATCGAAAATGAGGTTTCGCCCGTCGCGCATTTCCCGTCACTCCTCGAGCGCGCCGTCGAAAATGCCTATCAGCAGCGTGCGATACCGGACATGCTGTACTTCTCATGTCGCACAATTCAGGCGACGCTTTGCGGGGATCATATCGAGGTGCTCGCGCCAAACGCATTCCTGGCGGACATGCTGCGTGCGCGTCTTTTACCGGTGCTCGAGAAATCGCTTCATATACCGATCTCTGTGAACGTCGTTCAAGCACGCTAATGCCTGCTTTCTGGCCCCGAACGCGCGGAAGCCATGCGTTTCGACCTTGCACAGGGTATCGAAACACCCGAGGGCCGGTCGTGGCCGTATGAAGCCGGCAGTAAAGGTGTGAGCAGCCCATACCTGGACCGCGGCACTGCCGGAGTAGGTGCAGCCCTACTTCGCTTCATCTACCTCGCAAAGGTAAACGAGTTCAAGCAGGACTTTTTGATGCTTTATACTGATTGCATACGGAAGTACACCTTTGGCACCGGGATGGCGCGAATCGCCGCCTTTCTTGCGCGCTTAATCGATAAAAGGCCGGCTGACTTTATGCTCGACGACTATTATCCGCACTTTTCGTAAACAAAGAAGTCACCTTAACTCTGTAGGCCGCTTGTACTAAGCGCGGTTAGAAGGGAATCAGCAAGGGTGGGACTATTAGCAGATTATCAGCGCATCGAACCGAGTCTCTACTATAGAACTCTGCCTGCATATGTCTCTTACGTGCAAGATGACGCGATGCTCGGTTACAAGTCAAAACGAACGATTGTTCTCCGAACCGCCGATGGCACGATCGCGTTTGGTTCGGATGCTGGTACGAAAGTAAGTAACCTGCTTACGAGCCCAGCATTCATCCCTAGTTGCTATGTGCCGACGAACGAACGTCGTATTAGTCGAGCAGGCCGCCAGCTAATCCAATTCGAGCTCAAGTCGGTATGTTCGTCTTCGCAGCCCTCACACTTCTCGCGACTCTACGTCGATCCCGCGACTTTCTTTCCGGTGCTCGCGACGGGAATCGAGCAACAAAATAAGGGGTTCGCGGACTACAGCGAAGCTTTCAAGAAATACGGACATTTTGCTATGCCCGCAAGCTTGACTGTTCGAGTTGGAATGACTCCGTCATTTGCTAGCATGAGGGTAACGATCGCGGAGGCATACAGCCACTATACATTTATGAGCACACTGCCGCAGTAACATCGCCGTCTAGGGACATTACAACTCGATCCGCCTAGATCGGTGGCAGCACTCCGCGACTTGGTTTCGACGCCTCGATCCCGATAACGCGAACAACGACATTGGTCTCAACTGTTCACCCGGATTACTCTAACGTCGAAATCGATCAGGCGACGCTTTCCCTAACGGGGACGGCGCTGCTTCGCATTCAGATAGTATCCGGGCGTTTTCATCGGCGGTGAAGGTGCGGTGCGTTGCTTTCGAGCGCACCTCGGGGTTCGGCGACATAAACAAGAGCCTTAATCACCCCTCATGAGTTTCTCCGGCTAATCGGTCTCACCCTAGCTTGACACAGAGGGAGCGCGCCAGAAACGAAGCTCGGGTCACCAAGAGGACACCAGGAACGACCATGGAAGGGAAACGCCCCACCTAGGTCGTAGCGAGCAGGCCATATGTCTCCACAGTTCGGTATCGTCCTGGTCCTCGTCGCGCTCGTCTCGCTTGGAATAGGCGCCTTTAGCACGTCGCGCGCAACAGCAACGACGATGAGCACTAATGATTTAGCCTTAACCGCCGAGGCCAGCGCTGAAGCCCTCCTAGGTAGCGGTGTTACTCCCGCAGCCGGAACCACATGGACGACCACAAGCGCCGAGAAGACCCTCGTAACGCTTACTGTGGTTTCGTCTTCGCCGTCATCGCTAATCCTGAACGCCAGCGCAAATGGCGTAACCGCACAGGGTGGGGCCCGATCCAAATGAAGCAGCTCGCCCTCGCGCTGATCGCCTTTGTACTTGGCTCGCTCCTTATTAGTGGAATGACCGGCTCACGCATGGCGGCCGTTGCATCCGTTGGATCGGCCACGCGCCAAACCAGCGCGAATGCGTTTACCACCGCGGCGATCAATGCGACCGAAGGCGCGCTGGCAACATTCGTACAAGCCAACCCGAATACGCCGGTGAGTTCACTGCCAACCTACACCCAAGGGCAAAACATCGCGACCCCTACGGTGAACGGCGATACCGTGGCGAACGGCGGCGCAAACGCGGTGGCAGCAAACCTCGACCAAACGATCAACCAGCGCATCGTCGCGGTCACACTCACGATTGTGCCGGGCATGCATCAACCTCCCATCACGCACCGCCTCACCTTTGCAGCTTTTACGTCTTCGCCATACGCAGCGCTGATCGCTGATACCGTTCTTTCCGCAACCGCAACGCAAACGCTGGGCGCGGCCCCAAACACGGCGGGGTGCAACGGCACGGGAACCGGGTGTGACCCTAACGGCATCCAGCCAGCGGATCCATCTACCTATCAAGCCGCGCTCTCATGCCAGCAAGGCGTCGGATCTGGCGTTTGCCCGGGCCCGACATACAACGATTCGACCTACGCCACTAAGTCCTGGAGCGACCAGCAGTAGTATGGTGCAGTTGCAGGCGGCCCTCGCCGCAATCGTCCTCGCTTCGCTCGGCCTGTTCGCGGCATCGTACGTTATCGGCGATAAGTCCGACTACGCTACGGCGCAACTCCTCCGCTCCGCCGTAGACTACGCGCGTACGACCGCGGCGACCAATGGCGCAACGCTCACCCTGAGCACGTCCGCTGGCGACACCGTCGCGACCGTCGCAGACAGCGCCGGAAATCAACGCGTGATCGACCTCAAAGGGAACGTGACATTCGGAGGGCTGTCCGCCGTGCAGTTCAGTATCCAACCCAACGGCGACGCCTCCTACCCGGCGCTCGGCCCCGCAGCGCGGCCCGTGTTCGCGGTAGGCACGCGCACCCTCACACCGCAGTTTGACCCCCTTTCGCTGCCATGAAGCGAGCAGGAGGGGAGCGACCCCATTGCGCGCGGCGACGATATTTCGCCGTGGTGGCGCCCTGCGAAGCGCACGGTTCGCCGTTGCTGCGCGGGATTAGCACGAACAATGCGTCAATCCATGACGGCTGCGTCTCCGCTCGGCCACCCAGTTGGCACGCAGGCTCCCTAGGATTGAGAGCGTGAAGCGGATTGAAACCGTACGGCTCTATCCGACTGCCTCCCAAGACGCGGCGCTTCACCACGCCTTACACGTTACCCGGCACCTCTACAACGCTGCGCTTCAGCAGCGCAAAGACGCCTATCGGTTGCGCGCAATAAGCGTTTCGATGAAGATGCAGTATGCCGAAGTGACAGCGCTGCGCAAGGAATCTGCGCACCTGGCGGGCGTCTACCGCGAATGCGAAGATGCCGTTCTTCGTCGCCTGGACGTAGCAATGCAGGCGTTCTTCCGGCGCTGCAAGCGGGGCGAGACCCCTGGCTTCCCGCGCTACAAAGCTGCGCGGCGGTGGCGGCAGATCACCTACCCGCATGGCGATCGCGCCCTCGTGTTCGATGCACCTCAACACCGTGTGCGCATTCCGGGCGTGGGAAGCGTAAAGCTGCGCAAAGGCCGCGCCGTTCCGCCGTTTGGCCGGGCGTGGTTGGTCTGCAAGCTCGGGTGCTGGTATGCCCAGTTTGAGTGCGAGCGCGCTATTGAGCCGTTACCCGCAACGGGCCGCGCCGTTGGGCTCGATCGCGGCGTAAATGTGCTGCTGGCCACGAGCGAAGGTGAACTGATTGCCAACCCGAGGCACGTGTTGAAGGCGCGGTTACGGGTGGAACGGGCACAGCGCGTTGTCGCCAAGCGCAAGCGGCGTGGAAAGAACCGGCGCAAGACGATCGATGTGCTCGCACGCCTTCACGAGCAGGTGGCGCGACAGCGGCGCGACTACGCGCACAAGGTTTCACGTGCGCTTGTTGATGCGAACGATGCGCTCGTGTTTGAAGATTTGCGACTTCGCAACATGACGCGTAGCGCAAAGGGCAGCGTGGAAGACCCAGGCCGCAACGTTGCGGCCAAGGCCGGGCTCAATCGGGCATTGCTCGATGCGGGCTTCGGCACGATTGCGCAGTTGATTGCGGAGAAGGCTGAAAGCGCCGCCCGCAGGGTCACCTACGTGGATCCGAAGTATACCTCGCAAACGTGCGCCGCATGCGGGCATGTTGCGAAAGAGAATCGCTGCCGGCTGCAGTTTGTGTGTGTCGCGTGTTCGCACGCGGAGCATGCAGACGTAAATGCGGCACGGGTGATTCTCAAACGGGCTCAGTTGGAGCCCTTGGCGAGCCGCGCCGCAGTGGCGGACGGCAGCGACCCAAGAACCGCGTTAACGTCGAGTGGACCTCGGCTCACGCTGCACGATGCAGCGTGAGGACGCAGACAACGAAGATGGATCCGACCGACCTTCCGGGCGATGGATTCCCGCCTTTGGCATATCTGCGCGTACCACTTGTCGATCGCCTCGAATTGATTGTTGCGAAAGCCTACGAAGAGTTCCCCGATCCGGTCGCTACGCGTGCGACGCTTGACCGATCGACATCCCTCATCCGTATGATCGAAGCGATCATCGAAGCGCGGTCATGAGGAACGATGCGCTCGATCGCACTAGGCTGGAACGCGCGCAAGCCTCAGTTACGCTGCTTAACGGAGCGCTGCAGCTCGTGACGCTAAGAGCAGAAGAAGAGTCGCTCCGTCACGACAAGATCAGCGCAACGATTCGAGCGCGATCCGGCTCGACCGAGTTACTGGCGCGCGTGGCGCAGCTTGAGCGAGAACTTGAGCAAAAGAACAGAATCATCGCCGAGCTTGAACGGACGCGCGATATCGACGCTCTCACCGGCACAATGAACCGGAACGGCTTCGAGCGCCACTACCCGCAAGAGTGGAACCGGTGCTCGAACGGCCAGCAAGAGATCGCTCTCATCTTTATCGACCTCGACCGCTTTAAGACGATCAACGACACGTACGACCACAGCATCGGCGACGCAGCGCTCACCGCTGCCGGCACGCAAATCATTCGTTCGATGCGTCGTGCCGGCGAAATCGCGGCGCGCTTCGGCGGCGACGAATTCGTCGTCGTCCTCCCCAACGGCACGATTAGCGACGCAGCCATTCTCTCAGAGCGCATCCGTATTGGAATCGCATCGCTCGACCTGCCCTTTGGAGAGAAGCACATTTCGTTCACCGCAAGCGTTGGATTCGCGTCAGCCTTCCCGCATTTAGGCGGGGGACCGCAGTCGCTCGTGCAGGTTGCCGATGCAGCCGTGAAGCTCGCGAAAGAACAAGGTGGCAACACCAGTATCACCATCGACCAATCAACCGGCGAGCCACTTGTGGTGGAAACGACGTCCCTCCAAGCTGGAGCCTCGAGGCGGGCAACTCAGGGCGCCCGAGGTCGATGAACGAGACCTTCGCGCGCATCCTCTACCCTGTCCGCAAGTGGTATCGCGAGTACGGGTGGGATCGCCCGATACGTCCTGAGCATGTTCCGATTGCTTCCGTACCCGAGATCGGACCGAGCCGGACCCTGCGCGCGGCGGTTATTGCAGCGACGGCTTTCATTGCGATCTCTATTCCGGCGACACTTCCGTTTCGCACCTACATAGCGCAGACGCCCGTGTTGGGCGTCTTGTCGGTGATAGACGGTGCAAGCGCGCTTCTTGGCCCGTACCTGCACTTCCAGATAAGCGCGATGCCATCGCTCGCGCAAGCGAGCCAACAACGATCGGCCGACAATCTAGCCCCGACCATTCGGCCGTTGCCGTCGTGGTCGCGTCTTTACGCGATACTTCTTGCGATCGACGCTATCGTGAGCCTCGCGCTGGTGATCCTCTACTTGCGTCGTCCCGTGGATATCCCCGACCGCTACCGTGGCACCAAAGAGGACAACGACTTCGCCTCACTGTTGGCGATGAAAGATTCGAACCTCATTGGTCATAACAAGCCGGGTATCGTCATTGGCGCCGTCCAGCCGCCGCCGTTTCTCGGTATATTCAAAAAGCCGCTCGAGCTTGTCATCGATGCGAACCCTTCGCACGTTATCATGGACGCATCGTCGCGATCAGGCAAAGACGTCGGGCCGATATCGATGACGGCAACCTTAAATCCGTATTCGCTCCTATTCAACGATAACAAAAGCGAGCAGTTCCAGCAGCAGTCCGCAATTCAGCGAGACTACCACGGGAAGCACGTCTTTCGTCTGGCGCTCGCGGCCAAGCAAATCGGCGAGATCGTAACTCTGCCCGATGGGTCGCACTTCGTCGAAGAATACGGCTCGTCAAGGCTCAATATCCTCAATGACATCCCGTGGAACACAGATGTTGAGTACGCGGCGCTCCTGCAGACGAGTTCGCTCGTCGTCTGCAAAGATCTCGCCATGCTCGATGACGGCGAGAATGGGCACTGGTACAGAACGGCGCGCGTGGCGCACATGGCCCTGTGCTACAAGGTCATGTACGACCCGGCGGAAACGTTAAAGAATATCAGTCGCACCGCGATGCTGATGGCCGGTGACGCAACACTCGATGAAGAGCTGGCGGCGAAGAAGCAGGCGATGGCCACCGATGGGGCAGAGGTGGATTCCATCCACTCGATCATCGAGCAGTACGTTGGGTTCTCGGCCTCGGGGCAAGGATCGAAGCCAACGTGGCTCAAGCGGGCCGTTCAGGCGGAGCGCGACCGCGCGCAACAACGGATCGCGCAACTCAAGATGCAAATTGGCATCAGCCTTTCTGAAGGCGACTTCACGCGCCGATCGCTCGATATCCATGCTGCGAGTGAACGACAGGTCGCGAAGATCGAAGCCTCGCTCATTCACCCGGACTTCGAGCGCACGGTGCGCAACACGATGCGGATTAGGGGAGAAGAAGCCGGATCCGTCTACTCAACCCTGAACGCGCAACTCACGCCGTGGCTCGACCCGCGTGTTATCGCCAACACCGCGACTTCTGATTTTGCGCTAACCGATATCGCCAACGCGGACCGCCCGGCCGCGATGTTCCTCTGTAACGCCCAGGACTACGGCGACATGTTTACGCCGCTCTACCGCGTGACGGTCGACCTGATGATCCGCCAGCTCCTTCCCGATATGTTCTATGACGAACGAAAAGGGCGAACCGTCTCGCCGAATCGATGGCCGCTGATCTTTATCGGAAACGAGCCAATGACGCTCGGCGATATCCCGTCCTTAAAGAAGAACCTCCCGTTCCTCGCTTCCTACGGGATTCGCTTTTTCATGCCGTTCCAGCTCGCATCGCAACGTACTGAACTCTACGGCGAGAACGAGCCGTTCTCCGGCAACGCGTTCACACACATCTACCATGCTCCCAACGACACAAACGAGCGTGAAGCGATCTCGAAAATGCTCGGAAATCGTTTGGTGCTTAAAGAGAACCGCTCGAGCAGCGGCCCGTTGAGCAGCGTGAACCGGTCGCTTGATACGGACACCGTGCCGGTAATGACACCTGGCGATATCGCGGCGATGCCGAACGACATGGTTCCCAGGATGCGCTTCAACCCCAAAACGGGTCAAGAAGAGCCTGTCGTCAACGACGACGGATCGCTCCAGGTTGACAAGCAGGCCTATCAGATTGTTTCGATGCGTAAGGGATTCGCATACATCCGCAAGACGCAGCATTTCACCGATGAGTTCCCGGGCATTTACCGTTTGATGAAGCGTTTTCGCAAGCCGGTTCCGCCGACGAAAGTGCGACTTTCAAAGGACGAGGTTGCGATGCACTACAGCGCTTCGATAGTGGTTCCGCCGCCAAAAGAAACACCCCGCGAACGTCCTGAGCCGACGGTACGCTTTGCTCCGCTGCGTCAACGGGAAACTTCACGCGGACCCACGCCGCCGACGCAAGCGGACGCCTTCGATTGCGACGATACGAAGCAAACCATTGGATCGGCTACGATTGTCACCAAGAAAACGAATGTCGGAAGCCTGCCGCCGGCGTTTGGCGACATCTTGAATGGGTGAACGTCTCGAGATCACCTGGGGTGAGCGCCAGATCGCCCTACTGCGGGACACGCTGGAGCCGGTCGCGAGCTTCATCAACGACCCGGATATCACCGATATCCTCCTGCGTCCAAGTTGGACCTCGGTCGAGCGACTCTCGGGCGGCTTCGAGATCGTTGGGGGCATCAGCCCACAACGGATCATCGCGACCACCCTGAAGACCCTCGCCGGAGCGCTCGGCAAAGAGCTCTCGATCGCGGACCCGGAGATCGAGAGCACGCTGCGGCTGGATAAGGGCGGACCACGGCTGCGATTTACCGGAGTTTATGCCGGGGCGGGAGGCTGCGATTCCCTCTTAACCATCCGTATAGCCCGTGTGCTCAAGCGGTCGCTAGATGATTGCATAGCATCGGGGGTAGTACCCCAGCAGGTAGTCGGGCCATTAACAGCCGAACTGTCCCTACCATCGCCGCGGGGCATCCTCGTAGCCGGACCTGTTGGAGCCGGAAAGACCACCCTGCTGCGTATGCTGATCCAAGAAACGATGGCGCGTGCTCCATATCCGCAGCACTTCGTCATCGTAGAAGACGAGATAGAACTTGACTTTGACGAGCCATTGGTCACGAATCTGGAAACGACGCGGCATTTCACTTTCGCCGACGCTATCCGGCAATCCAAACGTCATCGGCCAACGCGCCTTATTGTCGGCGAAACGCGTGGAGCCGAAGCGCTCGATGCCGTCAAGGCTGGCGCGAATGGAGCGGGGTTGATGATGTCGGTTCACGGTCGCACCGCGGCAATCGCCGTACGAACAGTCCGTTCGTATATGGCCGAAGGGGCGGGCGGAATCGAACCTGACCCGGCTCTTATTTCGGATGCTATTTCCATGATTCTCGTCATGGCGCGCGTCAAGGGTTCATTCACTATCAAAGAAGCGGTCATGCTGAACTCGGTCGACCGCGAAGGAGCAATATCGTGCACATCATTACTGGCCTAAAGCGCCGCCTAAGCGTTGCATCGGCAACGTTCGTAACGATGCTGATTCAGGCGCAGGTCGCCTCCGCACAGGTCACGCCGCCGGCCGGCGCCGCAGGCGGCTGCAGCGCTACCGGATTCGATCTGACAAACATGCTTAGCGTCCTTGCGTATATCGCGTACGTTTTCTCTGGACCATTCATGCGCATCGTTATGATCTTAGCAGCCGGGGTCGGAATTGCATTTCTGCTATTCGGCGGCGATAACGTGCCAGCGTTCGTGAAAACGATCGTTGGGTTCATTGTGATGGTCGTGCTGGGATTCTTGACGATCTCTTGGATCAGTGGGCAAGGCAGCACAAACTGCCCTAGCACCACCTAATACGGCCTCGATGGAACCGATTGAACAAGCGGGATGGAAGCCACCCTTATGGCTGGGCATGGAATGGCAATTCACCCTACTGCTAGGCTTCCTCGCGCTCGTCGCGGTGATTTCAAAATCATTGTGGTTTGCTATCTTCGCTCTTGTTGTGATCTTACTCGTCTATCGCGCAATGGTCGCAATTAACGACCGAGAGCCGCGGATGACCGCGCTCTTTTCCAGCACGCAGCGATACGCGCTGGGCGAGTATAGTCGCCTCGCAGAGGCTGACGCCCCGCGCCGGACACTTCCAAAAGCTAACCGCCTATGAAAAAACGCGCGCCTGCCGTCGCGGAATTTCTGCGATACGTCTGTCCAGATGGCCCGAACCGCCTCTCGATCAAGCCACACGGGCTCCTCGCGTGCTTTGGGTTCCGCGGGCACGAACCCGCCGGTGGCAACGCGCACGTCCTTAACGATTACATCGATCGGCTCACACAATCGCTTGGGCGCAAAGGAAGCGAGTGGGTCTACCACATTAGCGTTCGGCGCGGCCTGGACGCGCACTATCCTGCTACCGGAGCCTGGCCATCAACGATGATCTATGCGCTCGATCAAGCACGCGCGCTGAACTATCTCTCCGAAGGACAGCATCTTCCAACCGAGCACCATTTATGGATTGCCTACCACCCCGACATTCGCGGCAACCAAATACGCTCGGCACTTACCGGTGATCTGAGCGCCGTCAACGAGAACGCCGTCACGCATTTCGAGCAAGAACTCTCGATGATCGAAGGGACGCTCCGCGCAAACGCCTATGACGTGGAGCGCTTGGCTCTACGAGTCCAGACCATCAACAACGAGCAGATCATCACTTCAGACTTGGTCGACGCGTTATTCAGCGAAATCAATCTACGGGACGGATCCTTCGCGATCGACGTTGATGAGCCGATGTTCTTGGACGGGATCCTTGCACCCGACCAATTCTCGGTCGAAGCGGATGGCGTGCACCTCAATAACGAGCGATTGCTCATCGCGACCATCTGGGGGATGCCGGCAGCTGCTGGGAACGCGCTGTTCTACGCGATGGGCAAACTCCCGGTTCCGTCTCGATTTACCGCGCGCATCATCCCGCTTACCAATAGCGAGGCGGACAAAGCCTGGGATAAGAAGAGCCGCAACTTCCTCCTATCGATGCTCGACCTTTCGATCTTCTTTCCGCGTAATGGAGCGGAGGGCGGGGAGGCGCCACGCGCGCTGCGCGCCCAGGCGGAGCACGAGAAAACGCGCGCCAATACCGACACGCCATTTGCAACGGCAGCATACACGATCGTTGCCCGTTGCGCGAATGACGAGATATATGCGGACGTGAGCAAGCGACTTAATGCCGCGGCCGAGAGCCTCCTGATTCGCATATCGTTCGAGTCGCCCCGCGCGGCTGCGGGCGCGTACTTCGGGAGCTTGCCCGGGGAATCGGATGCGCACTCGCTCCGCAACAGCACCCTCACGCAAAGCGCGGCGCTACGTCTTGCCCCGGTCCTCTCAACGTGGAACGGGCCAAAAACGCACCCGCGCCGCTCCTATCCCAACACCGACCCGATCCTGATGCTCTCGACCCCGCAGCGCGAGCCGTTCCGTATGTACCACCATGACGGGGAGGTTGGGCATACCCTGGTGTTAGGGAAGACCGGCCTTGGAAAATCGGTGCTGCTACGCGCTATGGAAAACGGGCACCTCTCGCGTTATCCCAATGCCGAGGTGCTCGCTTTAGACATCGGTTATTCTGCGATCAAATACGCCAACGCAATTAGCGGCACGCATATCGTTGCGGACCTCAATACACCGCGGCAATTTGCGCTGCTCGCCGGCATCGAGCACGAAGAATCTCGCGAAAACACCGCCGAGGTCATCGCCGACCTCACGGAAATATGGACTGGGAAGCCCATAACACTTGCGGACTACAAGGCCATCGCGGACGCCATTAAAGAACTCGCAGGGCGCTCGCCCACCTTCCGCTGCATCTCGCAGATGGCTACTGTCATCCAAGACACGGCACTGCGATCGCTCTACAGCACCTTCGCGGATTCATTCCTCGACGGCCACGCCGGCGAAGACCTCTTAGCCTTAGACGCAGCACGCGTCCCCTATTGGGCTATCGAGTACGGCACGCTCGGGATCGACAACGCCCGTTGGGTATCACCTTTTATCGCGCACGTACAGCGGCGCTATTTCGAATCGATGGACAAACGCCCAAATCGACCGCGCCTGCTGGTGATGGACGAGGGTGCGAGAGCAATTAAGAGTCGCAGAATTGAAAACCTAAAAGAGCGGCTCGATCGAGAAGGCCGGAAACATAATGTCTCGGCGATCTTTGCGACTCAGGGTGCAGACGAGGTACTCAAGTCAACAATCCGCCAAGTGATTATCGAGCAATGCGCGACGCTTATCTCTTTCCGCAACCCGTTATTGCGCAACACGGAAACCCGCAAGGATTATCGTGAGGTGGGATTCACCGACGAGCAATGCGACCTGATCGCAACTGGCCTTGGTGACCACGACTTTCTGATCGTCAACTCACAAGGGCATCAAGTCGTCCGCCTCAACCCCGTGGACCTCGAACTCGCCTTTTATGGTGGGGCGTCCGATGAAGACCGCGAGATCGTGCAAGCACTTCTTGAGGAGCACGGGCCCGGGACACCCTTCGCCGCGGCCTATCTACGCTCTCGGCGTGACCTGCCGGATGCGCTCAACTATGCGCAAGGCATCGAGGCCTACGAGCCACCACGCATGGAGGTTATCGCCTAATGAAACGCGCGACTCTTATACTGCTCGTCATCCTCACCGGTTTCGTACCCGCGCCCGCGCGGGCGCAATCGGTTGGGCAATCCGAACAAATCATCAGTAGCCTTACGCCGCTAATGCCGCTACCGCCGCCGCCCTGCCCACCAACGCCGACATACTCGTGGTGCGACAGTATTAAGCAGCAGATCATCGTTTTTAATGGCTACATTAAAACCTACAATCAGACGCTGATTATTGCGCAGCGAAACCTTCAGTATTTGCGCTACGGCGCGCAGTTCGTGAGCTTCGCGAAGCAAGATTCAGCGAACGTGAAAAGCATCATCGCCAAGACCCAAGACCTAAGCTGGGCCAACGTGAATGCCGATCAGATCGCCGGCCAAACCGTCGCCGGCATCACGGGGGCAACCCCGCCCGCTACGGTTGACGCGATGGTTCAGAAGCAGCTCGAGCAGTCGATTAAAGCAACGCTCTTACAAATGGGGTTAATCAACGCCAACGATAACCGCGACGAAAACACCGTGGCGACCATCGATACCGCGGCGGCAAACGTGAAAAATCCGACGGAAGCTGCGCAAATGAACGTCCATTTGCTCGCGATTATCGCCAATAGTATCTCTCGACTCGAGCAGCTCGATAACGTCAAGATCAACACCGAGTTTGTCAAAGGCCAAACCGAGGTTGAGCGCGAGCAGAAAGCGGCCGCCGTTCGCGATGCGCAACTGCAACAGACGATCCAGCAGATCATCCCGAATACATCTCCATCTACACCCCCGCCCGCTCGCTAGGGATTATGCTCCAGCGAACGAGCCTTCTCGCCCTGCTCGCGATCCTCGCTACCACCGGGGTTGGGTTGGCCGCGTTCGCGCAGCAGACCGTGCCGCTCGCGGTCCCGGCGACAGTAACCGTTACCGGAGCCGACGCGCACGCGCTGTTGGCTTCGCCGCTCCCGCTCCCGACCTGGGCGCCGTACCCCACCATTCAGCCCATCGCAACCGCCGCGCCAACGGCGGCCGCTAGCGCAGCGCCTATCGCTATTGGAAATACTGACCTTGTCGACAAACTCATAACGAGGGTTCTCGGCGAAGCCTGGTCGGGAGTGAAAGGCGCAGCCGATTCGTCGCAGATCATCGGTGTACGCATTTACACACTTCTCGCGGTTATCTCGTTTGCCTTAGCGTTTGTTCCCTTGGCCTTAGGTTCGGATGATACCGGGCGCATACGCTTTGCCGTAGAGCGCATCGTGGAAACGTCGCTGTGGGTGGCGATCATCAGCAACACGTGGAGCGGCCTAGGATGGTTCCCTCTGATTATCTCCTCAGCGGCTAAGCTGGGATCGGCCATTAGCGGCCTCCAACTGACATATAAGGTGGATAGCGGTTTCACGGCTTTACCGGGCACTCTATTGGATATGGGCGGACAGCTTTTTGGGTCCATTATCGGCACAACCATCATGGCTCCGCACGGAATCTTGAATTTCGTTGTTAACGCCGCGAACGGCCAAATCATCGTTCAGTCGATTATCGGAGTTCTAGGTCTTTGCAGCGCATTTTGGGTGTTCTTTGCGTTCGCCTATGCTGCATTTAAGCTCTTGATGACCATTCTCAAGACCTATCTCTTCGCGACCCTCTCGCTACTGCAAGGCTTGGCCGGGTCGCACCGTCTTTCGGGATATGCAGGTGGCTTTTTCTCGGGAGCCCTGGTTCTGGGAATTGAGATCTTTCTCACGATGGCGATCTGCGGGCTGTTCGCCAAGACCATGGATTTTGAGCAATCGTTTTTTCAAGCTGCGTATCAGGCGAACTCGCCGGTGCAGGCGTGCGGGCACTTCTTTAACGATCCGAGCCAGATACTTCCGTGCATCGGCTCACTCACCGGCATCACAACATCGGCGATCAACATGGGCGCGCTTGCGGCCGTCGATGCATCCGCGTTTTTCTTCTTGTGGGCCTTGCGCGATGTCCCGAAACTTGCATCGGACGTTATCTCAGCGCGCTTCACGATGAGCGGTCAAGAAGCGATCGCGGCGATGAAGGGCTCTCCCTCATTGGTTATGCAAGGCGCAGGCTGGGCCGCCGGAACAGTCGAGAAAGGCGCGAGTAGCGGCGTTGGTGGCTTTGCGTCTGAGGCGTTAGCTCCAGCGAAGAAGCTCGCCGAAAAGGCGGTCCAGCTTGGCGCGACCGTTGCGATCGGCGCGGCGACCGGCGGCGTTGGATTAGCCGGCACGGCAACCGCGGCTGGTACGGGCTTTCTCATGGGCGGCGGCGAGGGCGCTATGGCGGCGGGGTTTGGGAAGATGGTCTTCGGTGATGCCGTAAAGGGCGCGGTAGCTCAAGGAAACCCAACCGATGGCGGAGAGTTTGCGGGCAGCGCGCCCCCAGGGAGTAGCGACGAGCAAGAAGCTTCATCGGGCGTGAAGACGGGCGGCGCCAGCGACGGCGGCCGTAGGCAGAAAGCCGCCACGGACGCGAGCGCGGATTCGGCCAACGACGTTGACGGCGGCGCGGATGCCGCCTCGCGCAATCAAGACGCGCATGCAACGCGCCGAACCAGCGTCGATGGCTCGGTGAATCAAATGTCAGACGCTGATATTCCGCAAGAAAACATCGCCGACACCGAGCAAACCGTAAAGCGCAAAGTATCAGTAGAGGCCGAGCTCTCCCAGGAGATCGGCAAACTCACCAGCGCGATAAACGCCATGAACCAACGAGCCCCTCAGGCATCCGATGGATCCGTCCGCGGCACTGCGCAAGGCGGAAGCCAAGGCGGCAACGATGGCGGTTTCGTCGGCGCTGTCGCCCAATTCGGTCAGCATCAATCTCTTGGACAAATGTTCCTCCAGCGCGCCATGTACCAATCAGCGCGCACCCCTACACCGCCTCCACCCCCGAAGGAAGAGAGCGGCACTATGAACTTCAATTTGGTGAAATAACAGATGGGCGTGAATCAAAAACTCCTCGATAATGCAGCGCGGAAACTTCGCGTGCGCTCCAAAAGCGTCTGGGACCACTACATTGGAGCATCACGCACACGCGAGATCGTTGCCTGGAGTATCGCCGGCGTCGCCACGCTCACCGCGTTTATCGCCATATCGACGGTATCGCGCTACGCATCGAGTATTGTCTACGTCACTACGACGAATACCGTCGATCGTTACGGTCAGGTGCTCGCAAGAAACGCGGTGTTGCAGCGCGCGAGCGAAGACACGCTTGCCCATAACGT
>Ga0307373_10006917_pt1 | contig 17882 bp, 16 predicted proteins | sample OX2MG_FD_202534 | JGI IMG/M metagenome (GOLD analysis project Ga0307373, IMG submission 202534) | Soil microbial communities from Risofladan, Vaasa, Finland - OX-2 | ecosystem: Environmental > Terrestrial > Soil > Coastal area > Acid sulfate soil | place: Finland: Risofladan, Vaasa | collected... | reverse complement strand
ACCAGGTGTACGCGTGGTGGACGGCGGGCTCGAACCGGGCGACGAACGCCACCTACACCGTGACCAACGCCCAGGGCAGCACCGCGGTGCCGGTGAACCAGCAGGCGAACGGGGGGACGTGGAACCTGCTGGGGACCTACAGCTTCGCGCCCGGCACAAGCGATACCATTACGCTCACGGACCAGGCGAACGGGTACGTGATCGCGGATGCGGTGCGACTGGTGCCGGTGAGCCTGCAGCCACTCACGAGCCTGTACTACATCGAGGTGGACCACTTGAACACGCCCAGGGCCATCGAGGACGGCACGCAGAAGGTGGTGTGGCGCTGGGACAACCAGGAGCCCTTCGGGGATGACACGCCGAACGAGGATCCGGGGAACACGGGCACCTCCTTCAGCTTCCCGATGCGGTTCCCGGGGCAGTACTACGATGCGGAGACGAACACGGCGTACAACTACTACCGGGACTATGACCCGGGCGTCGGGCGGTACGTGCAGAGTGATCCGATTGGGCTTGAGGGCGGATTGAACACGTACGGCTACGTTGGCGGCAATTTACTCGTATATGGCGACCCGCTCGGACTGTTTGAGTTTCCATCCATTCCAGAGCCGGCTCTCGATTTCACGACAGGGGTCGCGGACGCAGCATCTTTCGGTTTAGGCCCATTAGCTCGTAGGGCCCTCGGCGTCAGCGGAGGGATAGACGTTTGTTCTCCCTGGTACGCAGCTGGTGAGTACGCAAGTCTCTTCTTAGGAGTTGGGAGATCGGCATACGCGGGCGTCGCCAAGGCGTTGCCGGAGCTTGTGGCGCAAGGAGGTTCATCAATCGAGCGTGCATTGGCTGTCTCAGCGGCCCGCAATGCGCTGAAGCGAGCGGCGAGGCTTGGCGTCTTCCCGAACTATCGGATATACACGGCCGAGCAAGTTATTGCGAAATACGGGGCAGACCCGGAAGCCATCATCGCTGCAGCGACGCGGACAAATCGTGTCGCGAATGCGGCAGGCGCCAATCTTGCGGTTGGTTCGGTCATTGGACGTGCAACGTGCGGATGTAGGTAGGTCGTATGAAGAAGATACTGGACCTCAAGGGCCTCGTACTCGGCGGAACGTTCCTGCTTCTTATATCCGGACTTGGGTCGTGGTGGTTCGAGATTCGGTTCTGGCAGGCGCTGCTCATTGGACTTGCCTGCATGGTCGTCCTCGGATTGATTGCTGCATTCGAAAACGGTGATCACCCGCGGCGCGATAAGGATTCGGAACCGCGCTAGCAATCGCCCCAGTCAGCCAACGCCGGCACAGCGGGCGTTGTCGGGATGCATAGCTGTAGTGACTTGCTCCTCCGACGTTACCGGGGGTTGGATCGTAATCTGAGTCACGTTGCAGGATCGCAGCAGTCGAACAGAGGCCATAGTGCAACTCCAGGCGGATGACCGAGAGAGCATCGACGCCGTGCCTTGCGACTGCTACACTACGCCGCAACACTGCGCGGTGTAGCAGTGCGTTTTCCCAGAGGGAAAGGGCGCACTGGGGAGAATCCCTCTCTCTCCGCCACAGATAACGCCTTGATGCGTAAGTGTTTGTAGCAAATGGTTTGGGTGGCAAATAATACCGACTATTCGGCGCGTTAACGTATCGCGCGATTTGCACGTGCACTGCTGAGAGCGAATCAGTGCCACAAGCGTGCGCGTGATATCGCGTAAGTCTCCTCCACTGTTTTCGTTGGTACCGTGGCGGCGCGATTGCCTTTGTGATGTTGCGCTGGAACATGTGCTCGATTCGCGCGCAATAGCGCGCCCCGTTACGCACGGCGCGCGCTCCGCGTGAATGATGCGTGAGACGCCGCGGTCTCTTCTCGGATACCCAATTACGTTTTTGTAGCTTGTTTTCTGGCGGCTTCACTCCGGCCGCGCTTTTTCATGGCCGCTTTTTCTGCCTCTCTCGCCTTCGCCAGTTCGGTGACCTTCTTCAACTCAGCCTCCCTCGCTTCCTGTCGCGCCTTCACTGCCAGTGCCTTTTCTTCCTCAGTCGGCGGCCTCCAGTCGAGAAATTTCGGCCTCAGTTTCAGAAAAAAAGCACTGGACGATTCCTTCTCCCTCTCTGTTTTCGCCCTTCGGGTCTTCATTTCTACGGTTTCCACCTAAAGTGTTCACACGCCGAAGCGATCGTAGATCAGGTTGCCAGCGAACAAGAATGCTGCAGCGACGGCAGCTGCAACGACCAGCGCGGACGCGCTGAAATCGCCCGGAACCGCCGCGGCAGCGGAAAACATTGGAGCAATCATCTTTCCTCCGACAATCCCGCCGATAGCGCCGATGACGAACGAGGCGATCATGCCGCGCCCTTCATTAAAACCCATATACGAATAGCCAATCCAGCCCAGAATGCCCCCGGCCAGTATCCACATGACGATATTCATTTTGTAACTCGCAGAAACGTCGTTGGATCGGTCTACGTCACTTGCTCACGCCCTTAGGATGCGGGGGCGTGCGCTTCGATTAGCGCTTGGGCGCCCCGGGCAACGTTTCTTGCCGGACCGCGCTTACCCATGGTTTGCGTGCTGACCTGTGCCCCTTCCATGAGGAGAAACAACTGGTCGGCCAGCAAGCCTGGATTCCAGGCGCCCATCAGGGTGCATAATTCCGTGAGCCGTGCGCGCAGTTTTGTCTTGTGCGTCTCGATCACCTTTCTTGCGGGGTGCCCTTTTTCGGTGATCTCCACCGCCGCATTGGCCATCGGGCATCCGCGAGCTCTAGGGTCCGCCACATGCTTGGCCAGCAGGGCAAAGGCTGTCTTGAGCTGCTTGCGGGGATCGTCGGGATATTTGTGCGACATTGCATCCCACGCCTTCCAGAATTGGACATCGTGATCGCGCAGCCACTCGGCGACTAGTTCGTCCTTAGACGGAAAGTTCCTGTACAGGCTCATCTTTGAGGTGCCCGCCTCGGCTGCGATCGTTTCTACGCCGATCGCACGAATGCCTTTGCGATAGAAGAGGTCCGCCGCGGTCCTGAAGACGCGATCGCGGGCGCTGCTACGGCCTGCAGCTCGCTTGCCGCGCGCCGGCCGTCTATCCTGTGGGACTGTCTTAGTCATATCAATTTCGCGGCTGTTGACATGAGAGTTACCGGTCAGTATCATACCACGAGAGTTACCGGTCAGTATCACACTAGCAGCCTCAGGTGGTGACCAGTCAGTTTCTCACCGGTTTTCTCTCCTGGCAGTCAGATTCTGTTCGGTCGTCCGAGGGCCAAGTGCTGGGCCGGCAGTAGTCCGGGTTTGACCAACAAGCAGATGTGGGTGGACAAATCCGGCTCAAGCTCTTGTACATCCCTTCACCATTCAAGGACCAGACGTTGAACTTTGTAGTATCGATCCGCGGGCAGTAGGCTCCTGTCGATTGGCGAGGCTTAGCGTTTGCGGTTTATTGGAGCAAATGCTTCTTTAGGAGGTATCTCACTATGAAAATCCGTCCATTGCATGATCGGGTGATCGTCAAGCGTCTCAACGAGGAGAAGAAAACCGTGTCCGGAATTGTCATTCCTGACACGGCCGCGGAGAAGCCCGACCAGGGCGAAGTCGTGGCTGTCGGTAAAGGCAAGAAAAACGATGATGGCAAGCATGTCGAGATTGATGTCAAGGTCGGCGACCGGGTACTGTTCGGTAAGTACTCGGGCCAGACGGTGAGGGTGAAAGGTGATGAGCTTCTTGTGATGCGCGAGGAAGACATCATGGGCGTAGTCGAGGGTGCCTGATTCAGGCATCCCGAACAGATGGTGATACTGATAGTAGGAGAATGGAATGTCTGCTAAAGAAGTGCGTTTCCAAGAGGGTGCGCGGAGCAAGATGGTGCACGGTATGAACATCCTGGCCGACGCTGTCAAAATTACGCTTGGGCCCAAAGGCCGTAACGTTGTGCTTGATCGCTCGTACGGCGCTCCCACCATCACCAAGGATGGGGTCTCGGTCGCCAAGGAGATCGAGCTCAAGGACAAGTTCGAGAACATGGGCGCGCAGATGGTGAAGGAAGTCGCTTCCAAGACGTCCGATGTTGCCGGTGACGGCACCACCACTGCCACGGTACTCGCGCAGGCCATTGTCCGCGAAGGCATGAAGTACGTGGTCTCCGGCATGAATCCGATGGATCTGAAGCGCGGCATCGACAAGGCGGTGATCGCCGTGGTCGATGAGCTGAAGAAGATCTCCAAGCCCTGTACCACGTCGAAGGAAATCGCCCAGGTCGGCTCGATCTCGGCAAACCTCGATACGAGCATCGGCAAGATCATCGCCGACGCGATGGACAAGGTCGGCAAGGAAGGCGTGATCACGGTCGAGGATGGCAAGTCGCTCGACAACGAATTGGAGCTCGTCGAAGGCATGCAGTTCGACCGCGGCTATCTCTCGCCTTACTTTATCAATAATCCCGAGAAGCAGATCGCCGTGCTGGACGATCCGTACGTCTTGCTGCACGACAAGAAGATCAGCTCGATCCGCGAGGTGCTGCCGCTCCTTGAACTGGTGGCCAAATCGGGTAAGTCGCTGCTGATCATCGCCGAGGAAGTCGAAGGCGAGGCGCTCGCGACGCTCGTCGTAAATAACCTTCGCCAGACCTTGAAGACATGCGCCGTGAAAGCGCCTGGTTTCGGCGACCGCCGCAAGGCGATGCTAGATGACATTGCAGTACTCACCGGCGGCACGGTGATCAGTGAGGAACTGGGGCTGAAACTCGAGAACGTGACCCTCAAGGACCTCGGCAAGGCGAAGAAGGTCGAGTCGGGCAAGGAGAACACCACGATCATCGACGGCGCCGGCGTCAAGAAGGACATCGAAGGCCGCGTCAAGCAGATCCGCACTCAGATCGACGAGGCGACCAGCGACTATGACAAGGAGAAGCTCCAGGAGCGGTTGGCGAAGCTGGCCGGCGGCGTGGCGCTGATCAAGGTCGGCGCTGCAACCGAAGTCGAGATGAAAGAGAAGAAAGCGCGCGTCGAAGACGCACTGCATGCGACTCGCGCTGCGGTCGAGGAAGGCATTGTCCCTGGCGGTGGAGTCGCGTTCCTGCGCGCGCGCAAAGCGCTCGAAGGCAAGCTCAAAGGCCTGAACGACGATCAGCAGGCGGGCATCAAGATCGTGATGCGCGCGCTGGAAGAGCCGATGCGCCAGATCGTGGCGAACTCCGGCGCGGAACCCTCGGTTGTGCTGAACAAGGTGGCCGAAGGCAAAGGCGTGAACTATGGCTACAACGCGCAGACCGATGAGTTTGGCGATCTGGTAGAGATGGGCGTGATCGATCCGACCAAGGTTGCGCGCACGGCACTGCAGAATGCGTCGTCGGTTGCCGGCCTGATGCTCACGACCGATGCGATGGTTGCGGAAATGGTTGAGGAGAAGACGGGCGCAGGCCCTGCCGGCATGGGTGGCATGGGTGGCATGGGTGGCATGGACATGTAATGTCAGGTGATGTCAGCGTGAACTGGCCCCATCCCTGCGAAGGCGGGGATCGGTGGCCGATAGGGCGGGGCTCTGCCTAACGCATTCGGGATCAGTCTCTGAAAACATCGTCGGAATAAACCGCACGAATAATCATGGATTTGCATCCGAGATATCGAGGGTTCGAATCCCTCTTTTTCCGTCACTATTTAACTACTTACTCAGACTGCACTTGCTTCCGACGCTTCGCCACTGTGCCGTATTTGTGACGTGGCACCAACGCCGAGGCTAAGCCGCTCTGCATGAGCCTTCAGATGCTCGGGGGCGAGGTGAGCGTACCGGTTTCACCATCTCAAGCGTTTGCCACCCTCCAAGCTCTTTCAGCACGTAAAGCGGTGTGTCTAGCTGAACGTGCCAGCTTGCTCAGGTGTACACGATGAGCGTCAGCGTGGCGAAGTCGCCGCAGAACGGGGAGAAGTGCCTCGGCGTTCAGTGCGTGCAGCGCGCGGAGGCAGTGTGCGGATGGCTCGCCGGCTCAAATCGGCGCTCTCAACTATCCTGCGCCAACGGCTCGATTAACTCTGGCGTGTCCTCCTTCGCGGTATTGAGCTTGGAGCTTACGGGGTAGTGTTCGAATTCAGTCTGTGCGGACCGGATGACGGCCGCCACGGCCTCGGTCGTCTTCAGCGCCGGGTCAAGCCAGGGCTCGATGGCCGCATCCGGGAGCACAACAGGCATGCGATCGTGAACGTCAGCCACCGACGGCGCGGCCGCCCGCGTCAGGATCGCGCAGGTGGGCGCCTGGAGCTCGCCCCATACCGACATGAGGCCAGCGAAGCAAACGAGTTTCCGATCGGCCCGGTGGATGAAGTACGGCTGCTTGGCTGCCCCGACCTTGCCCGTGGTCCAGTCAGGGCGCCTCACGGTCTTCCATTCGTACCAGCCTTCGGCCGGAATCAGGCAGCGGCCCGCGAGGTAGGCCTCCTTCCATACGGGCTTGCTTGCCGCGTCCTCGGATCGTGCGTTGAAAGTGTGCCGCGGAAGCTTCTCGGTTTTCCACCAGCGAGGCACGAAGCCCCAGCGCGCCTCGAGAAGCTCGAGCTCGCCAGCCTCGGCCGGGTGCCGGATCAACGGCACCAACGTCGTCGGGGCCACGTTGAAGCGGCGCTTGAACGGGTTGCTGTGGTGCCCACCGATGTGCCAGGCGCGTTCGATCGCGGCTTGGTCGGGGCTGACGTAGCGGCCACACATCGCGTAATTCTAGGCCGATCTCCTCACGCGGCCGTAGCAATAGTTTTATCCAACATAGTATGAGCGCCTGAACGGGGAGGCTCGCCATCGTCGGGCGACAGCGGGTACTCTTGACGGCATCTGTGCTTCTGGCAAGTGACTAAAATGCGCTCCTGCGCCCAGCTCAAGTCCTCAACCCGCAGTCGCGCGACTTCGCCGCTGCGAAATCCGTAGATCACGAACCGCTTCTGTGCACCACCCTGACGCTCGGCGTAGCGAAAAAAGGCACGCAACGCCCGGGCGCTTTTGACCATAGAGACCCCGGGCGAGACCGTACACAGCGTCCTGTTAATGACGCGTACTGGGTTAATGATTTTGGGGCCTGTGGCCTGTAAGTCAGTTTCTTTGTGGTAGCCGTCGACCGACCTCTCGTTGGAGGGAAATCCCAGGGTCCCACTCCGAACGGCAACCCTTGATTTTCCAGCTTGAATCTGGTTGAGGTGCCGACCCTGAAAATATGTCGACGACTACTGCCCCGAATTCGTCGTTCTGTCCCTAATTACCCCCACCCTTATTCCCCCTTTTTCCGCGATAGCCAAATAGCAGGAAACAGACGACAACGACGGCAAGGATCAATCCGATCGGACCAAGTCCCCACCCTGCGCCCATGCCCCAATACATTCCCCCTCCGCCACCAAACAGCAGCAACAGCACAATCAGGATGATAATTAGATCCACTTTTTCTCTCCTATCAATAGTGAAAACGTCGGCCGCCAACACCGGTACGCGACTGCGGCACGGCCAATCGCGGTACGGGTGCGTCACGCAACGGCGAGGCACGACTAGCGCAACCATGGCCTCATCCATAGGCGACCGTCGAGCCCTGGTGGCCGGCCGTTAGCCGTTAATGCGAGGCGATGGTCAGATTGTTGTGCACCGCTCTGACCGATTTGATCTTCGTTGCCAGCTCCGTGGCACGATCGGATTCGTCCCTGCTATTGACGGTTCCGGTCAGATCGACTACGCCATGGTCAGTACGGACACTGATGTCACGACCTTTGACCCACTTGTCTTCGGCGAACGCTGCCTTGACCTTGGTCGTTATGGTCGCATCGTCCAGATACTGCCCGGTGGTGTCCGTCGAAGTGTCGGTGGCGTACGCCCCCACGGGACCAAGCAACATTCCCAACAAAACCAACGTCCCAGCGAACTTGATGTTCATAAACTCTCCTTGCGTCTTGTTCAAGCCGAGCGGGCGACGATCAAATCCATGCTCGCGAGGCGCGGCGCCGTTATGACTTGTTCATGGTTTTCTTGATATTTTCCTTAGCATCGCCGACGGCTGCCTGGACCGCGCCGACGTTCTTCTGAATGTTGCCTTTGACGCGCAAGTCTTTGTTACCCGAGGCGTTGCCAATGACTTCCTTGACCTTGCCTTGAGCTTCTTCGGTCCGTCCTTTTACCTGATCCTTGTTGATGCCCATGTCTTGCTCCTGAGAAAGTTGGCCGACTCGGAGTCGACGCGCTGCAATTGCAGCGCTTTCGCAGCGTAGTTCAACGTCCACACCACGTCCGTTCGCCAACGTACAAAGACGGGGTCGACTGGGGTGAGCGTAGGGAAGGCGTTCCGGAAGGTGATCATCGGCCAGCCGTCTCCGCGCTTTACTCGGCAGTCACGAATTTGCAGGGGCAAACTCGATGTCAAGCCTGAACGGGTGACGAAACCTGGAGATTGGCTTTGGACGGGGCTTTCGGGGGAGTAGGGCGCATTTTCAATCGCCAAAACCCGCGAATTTCCCTGTTATTTCCCTGTTAACGGGAATTTGCAGGGGAGACGGGTTCGCGAGAGACTGCGCACAGCGCCAGATTTCAACTGCCTACTTCTAGGTCCGCTGCCTCACCGTTTCCATCGCTGCGGCGGGTTTGCGCAGTGGCGGCGGGACCGGGTGGGGCCATGTTCTCGACCTCAAGATAGTGCTCTCGCACGGCCTTCTTCTCGATGCGGGAGTCTCTTGAGTACCCACGCGCGTGTTGAGTCGCGCCACTGCTGCGTCGGCCCGGACGCAAGCTCGTTGACGGGCGCAATGCAGGCGGGCAAAGCGGATGCCGTAAAATGCGAGGTGAATCGGGAGCACTGGTGACGGACTCGCGCGCCGCCACGCAGTCCATGAATGCATCGCGTTTCGCGTAGCCGAGTCCGGACATTTCCCATGGAATCGTCATCGCCTGATACACGTCCGGAACAGCGCAGCGATTCCTTGCGCAAACGCGCACGCATTCGTGCGGTGAGGATGCGGTTCCGCCGAATATTCCTGCAGTTCGGGGTACCGTGGGGCGCGGCGATCCTGGTCGGCTTGGTCGCCGTGCTGTACGCGCAGTGGAGCACCGACGCTTACGACCTCTTCCTCCGCTCGATCGCGGGGCGGCCCTGGCTGGCGTTCGTCATCACGCCCGCACTCACTGTGCTGGCGGTATTCCTGACGCGGCGGTGGTTCTCCGGCAGCGAGGGCAGCGGAATTCCGCAGGTCATCGCCGCGCTGCACGCGCCGCCGGACGAGACTCTTCTGCACCGGCTCTTCGGCTTGCGCGTCATCGTCGGCAAAGTCGTCGTCTCGCTGCTTGGTCTCCTCGGGGGGATGACCATCGGCCGCGAAGGGCCCACGGTGCATCTGGGCGCGGCCATCATGGCCGAGACGCGGCGCCTCTATCCGCACCGAAGCATTCGCCTGGAGCGCCAATTGCTGATTGCAGGCGCCGCCGCCGGGCTTTCCGCCGCGTTCAATACGCCGCTGGCCGGAATCATCTTCGCCATCGAGGAGGTGGCGCGCGATTTCGAGAGCCGCACCAACGGCACCATGATCACCACCGTGGTGTTCTCGGGCCTCGTCTCGCTGGCTCTGGCCGGCAACTACCTGTATTTCGGCCAGATCAACGTGCCGCAGAACCTCGACATCCACTACGTGCTGCCGGTCATCCTTGCCGCCCTGGTGTGCGGCTTGCTCGGCGCCGCGTTCAACTGGGCGCTGCTGCACTGGGAGCGGTGGATGCCCGCCCCGCTGAGAGCGTGGCATTCGAACAAGCCCCTCCTGTACGCGCTCGTGATCGGACTGGCCATCGCGGTGCTGGGGGTGGCGACCGGCGGCGAGACATGGGGTAGCGGCTATGACCAGGCGCGACACCTGCTGGAAGGCACCGCCCCGCTCAGTCAGGGTTACGCCGTCACCAAGTGGGCGGCCATGGTCATCAGCTACATGGCCGGCATACCCGGCGGACTGTTCTCGCCGTCGCTGTCGATCGGCGCGGGGCTGGCGCAATGGATCCATCTGGCCTTCGCCTGGGCGCCGATGCCGGCGCTCATCGCGCTGTGCATGACCGGCTATCTGGCCGCAGTCACCCAGTCGCCCATCACCTCGTTCGTGATCGTGATGGAGATGACGAACGGCACCGGCATGATCATTCCGATGATGGCCACGGCGCTGATCGCCGGGCGCATTTCGGGCACGGTCACGCCCCCGCTTTACGAGGCGCTGGCCGAGAAGAACTATTTCCCGAGTCCGGACAAACGGCCGCAGCTCAACGGCTGAGGGCAGCGCATGCGTTGGGCCGCATGACCTGCTTCGCCGGAGTCTGCCGATTCGAGGATCGGCGCCTGTCCATGCCAGGCTTGGGCCGCGCCAAGTCTGCTCCAGCCCGATGCAGAGCTTCGGGCGATCACGCCAATCGCGCGTGGGCGCCCCCTTTCGACGGGAAGCCCGCGCGGCGCCCCAACGCGGTCGCCTGTGACCCGCGCGGCGCCGGCACACGATGCGTTGGCCACGTAGGGGCGTGTAGACTCGACGGAGCGTTGAATGTCCGCTGCTTGCCGGGACAGGCATTGGAGCGCGAATGAGGATCTGCTGGATTACGAGCTCGGAAATCAAGAGCGAAAACGGGACGCTTGGCTCCGAGGGCGCCGACGCGCGCTACCGCGTGCTGATGCCGGTCAAGGCGCTGAACGCCCGCGGCCACGCGGGCGCGATCAGGCGACTGTCGCCGGACCCCGGCCCGGCGCAGCTGGCAGACGAAATTGAAGAGGAACTTGTCGTCCTGGGGAAGCTCGTCCCTGCTACGGCGGCGCAATTCGGACCGATGGGCAATTACGCTCTGCAACTGATCCCTCAGCTGCAGGCGCGCGGCAAAAAGGTGATCGTCGACATCAACGATTACCACTTCGAAAACGGGGAGCGCGGGGCGTATTTCCGCGACATCGTCAAATTGGCGGATGCGGTCTCGGCCAGCACGCCGGTGATGGCGGCGGCGATCGGCGAATACACGGATCGCCCGGTGGTGACGGCGCGCGATCCGTTCGAAGGCCCTCGCGGGCAAGCGAAGCCTGTAGCGCGATCGCAACGCCGTTGGCGGCGGCGCCTCGGGCTTGGTGCGCAGGCGCAGGCGCGCGTTCGGATGCTGTGGTTCGGTTATCCGGTCAACCTGGACTCGCTGCCGGCAATGGTGGAGCAGCTTGCGCCGGTGAGCCGCAAGCAGCCGATTTCCCTTCAGGTGGTCACCATGCCCGGGTTTGGCGCCGCTGAATACTGCGCGGAGCTCAATTCCCGGCCACGGCACGACATCCGCGCCGAGTTCCTCCCGTGGTCCCGGGACCGGGTGTGGAACCTGATGGCCGAGTGCGACGTGGTCGCGATTCCCAGCCTGCAGGACCAGCTCACGAAGGCGGTGAAGAGCCCCAATCGCATCGTCGAAGCCATCCGGGCGGGGCGATTCGTGATCGCGCATCCGCTGCCGGCGTACCGGGAGTTCGAGCGGTTCGCCTGGATCGGCGAGGACCTGGGCCAAGGGCTGCGCTGGGCGTTGAACCATCCCGAAGAGGTGGTCGAGCGCATCGCACAAGGTCAAAGCCATATCGCGGCGAATTTTTCCCCGGAAATCGCGGCCTCCGAGTGGGAGGCGATATTCCGGCGGCTCGCTCAGGGCGAGCTGGCGGCGAACGCGCACGCTGTCGGGGAGAGCCGCAAGCTCCCGCTGCGCCTGAATCTGGGTTGTGGCGACAAGATTCTCGCCGGACATGTGAACGTGGATATCGCGCCCAGTCGCAACGCGGCGCAGCCGGACGTCATCTGCGACTTGCACCATTTGGCCCCGTTCGAAACCGGCAGCGTGGACGAGATCCTGTCGGTGCACGTGATCGAGCACTTCTGGCGCTGGGAGGTCAAGGATCTCCTTCTGGAATGGATGCGCGTGCTCAGGCCCGGCGGAAAGCTGATCATCGAGTGCCCGAACCTCGAGGCTGCCTGCGAAGCCTTCCTTGCCGACCCGGACCTCGCATCGGGTCCCGGCCGGGAAGGGGAGTCCACCATGTGGGTGTTCTACGGCGATCCCGCGTGGCGGGATCCGCTGATGTGTCACCGCTGGGGATATACGCCGACGAGTCTTGCCCGGCTTCTGGAGGGGGTGGGCCTGTCCGAGGTGCGCCAGGAGAAGGCCCAATTCAAGATGCGCGAGCCACGCGACATGCGCGTGGTCGCAATCAAACCGCGCTGACCTCTGTCCTCGGCGGTCGTTTGTCCCCGGCGCCAGCGGGGGATTGCGGGCACCGGCGCGCGTGGAAGATTTCCCGAACGAGCGGTTCGTTGTAGACTCCGCGCTCCGCCGGCGGCGGGCCTGATCCGGTCGCCTGCACCAAGCCCGCACGCCACGCGCGGCACGCTCCCTCATCCACGACGAGACCATGAACGCCCCAGCAATCCAGTTCGACCCCGAGTCCGCACGCTTCGGGACTTCACGCACCCAGAAGCGAATCGAGGACGACCGCCTGCTCACCGGCAAGGGCCTGTACAGCGACGACCGCACGTTCGCCGGGCAGGCCTGGCTGGTGCTCCTGCGCTCGCACTACGCGCACGCCAACATCACCTCGATCGACCTGTCGGCCGCACGCGAAGCGCCGGGCGTGCTCGGCGCATGGAGCATGCGGGACCTGCGCCGGGACGGCGTCGGGCATATGCCGTTTCCGCCGTTGTTCAAGCAAGCCGACGGCTCGCCGATGCAAGCGCCGCCGCGCACGCCGCTCGCCGAGGGCAGGGTGTACTACGTCGGCCAGCCGGTGGCCGCGATCGTCGCCGAGACGCGCGAGCAGGCGCAGGACGCCGCCGAGCTGGTCGCGGCCGATTACGAAGAGCTGCCGTGCGTGATCGACCCGCTGCGCGCGATGCAGCCCGATGCACCGCAAATCTGGCCGCAGGCGCCCGGCAACGTCTCGGCCGAGGCGAGCTACGGCGATGCGGCGGCAGTCGACGCCGCGTTTGCCAGGGCGGCGCACGTCACCGAGCTCGAGCTCGACAACCAGCGGCTCATCGCGCTGGCGCTCGAGCCGCGTTGCTCGATCGGCGTGGCCGAGGGCGGGCGCGTCACGCTCTACACCCAGAACCAGACGCCCACCGGCGCACGCGAGCTGCTCGGGGCGGTATTCGGCGTCAAGCCCGAGGACTTCCGCGTGGTGGTGGGCGACATCGGCGGCGGCTTCGGCATGAAGACCGGGCTCACGCCGGAAGACGCGCTGGTGTGCTACGCGGCACGCAAGCTCGCCCGGCCGGTGAAGTGGCGCGGCGAGCGCAGCGAGGAGTTCCTCGGCGCGCACATGGGGCGCGACCAGCATTACCGGGCCACGCTGGCGTTCGACAGGGAAGGGCGCATCCTGGCGCTGCGCATGGACATGCTCGCCAATTTCGGCGCCGTGCCGGTCGGCTCGACGGCCATCATTCCGCTGGTGCTCGGCCCGAAAGTGCAGACCACGGCGTATCACGTCCCCGTCGTCGACTACCGCGTCCGCGGCGTGCTCACCAACACCATGGCCACCGGGGCGTACCGCGGCGCCGGCCGCCCGGAGGCCAACTACCTGATGGAGCGGCTGATGGAAAAGGCCGCGCGCGAGATGGAGCTCGATCCGACCGAGCTGCGCCGGCGCAACTTCATCCAGCCGCAGCAGTTTCCGTATCCGACGCACCTCGGCGACTGGTACGACTCGGGCGATTTCGGCCGCGTGCTCGACCGGGTGCTCGAGGCGGCAGACTGGAAGGGCTTTGCGGCGCGGCGCGAGCAGTCGCGCGCACGCGGAAGGCTGCGCGGCCGCGGGCTGGCGGTGTATCTGGAGTGGACCGGTGCGATTCCGACCGAAACGGTCGACATCCAGGTCGACGCGGACGGCACGGTGACCGTGTTCTCCGGCACGCAGGCGATGGGCCAGGGCCTGGAAACCACCTACACGCAGCTCATCACCGAGGTGCTGCAGATTCCGGCGCGCGGCATCCGCATCGTGCAGGGCGACACCGACCGTGCCAACGGCGTGGGCAGCGTCGGCTCGCGCTCGGCGTTCGTCGGCGGCTCGGCGGTGGTCGCCGCGGGGCACAGGGTGATCGTGCGCGGCAAGGAGCTCGCCGCCGAGGCGCTGGAGGCGGCGGCCGCGGATATCGAGTACCGCGACGGGCGCTTTCGCATCGCCGGCACCGACCGCGCGCTCGGCCTGGCCGAGCTGGCCGGGCGGCAGCCGGACAGGCTGATTCGCGTCTCGGTGACCGAGACGCCGTCGGCGCCGAGCTGGCCGAACGGCGCCCAGGTGTGCGAGCTCGAAGTGGACCCGGAGACCGGCGCGGTCGAGCTCGCGCGCATCGCGAGCGTGGACGACATCGGGCGCATCATCAACCACATGATCGTCGAGGGCCAGATCCAGGGCGGCATCGCGCAGGGCGTGGGGCAGGCGCTGATGGAGCAGACCGTCTACGACCCCGAGAGCGGACAGCTGCTCACGGGCTCGCTCATGGATTACTGCGTGCCGCGCGCCGACGATCTGGCGCCGATGACCAACGCTTTCGAGGAAGGCGTGCCGTGCAAGACCAACCTGCTCGGCGTGAAGGGCTGCGGCGAGCTCGGCACCATCGGCGCCGTGCCGGCGGTGGTGAACGCGGTGCTCGACGCGCTCGCGGAGCGCGGCGTGCTGCACCTTGAAATGCCGCTCACGCCGGAGAAGGTCTGGCGCGCGCTGCGGCCCGGGGGTTGAGCGCGCATTCCGACGGCGTATAGTCGGCCAATCTGCAGGGTGAAGCTGAATGGCGGCAGCACTCGAGGAGGGAATGTCGGGGCGCCGCGGAAGCGGGCATCAGGTGCTCGCGTACGCGTTGCTCGCATCGCTTGCACTGCATGCCATGCTGCTGCTCGAGTTGCCGCGGTTGCGCATCTCCGCGCCGCCGATCACCCTTCATTCCGTCGCGCTCAGCGCCTACCTCGCCCAGGCGCGCGCCGCGCCTGCGATGATTTCGAGGGCCGCGCCGCCTCCTCCGCCGCTCGCTCCGAGGGAGCCGCAACGCGCGCTCGAGCGCAGGCAGGCCGACGCCCGCGTGCCGCGATCGGCGGCGCGTGCCCGCGAATTGACGCAGGTACGCTCGGCGTCGGCGCCGGCGACTCGCCGAGGCGAGCAAGCAGCATCCGCCGTTCCTGCCGCCGCTCCAGCGCATCCGGCTGCCCTAGCACTGGCGCCGCGCGCGGCCGCGCCCCTGGCGAGCAAGGACACCGGCCAGGGACGGCCGGTCGCGCCGCGCGCCGCCGCCGCAGGCGACCAGGCTCTTGCGCTCGTACGGTATCGGCTCGCTCTGATCGCGCAGGCGAAGCGCTATCGGCGCTACCCGCGCCTGGCGCTGGACAACAACTGGCGGGGCGAGGTGGACGTGCGCATGGTGGTCGGCGCGACCGGCACGCTCGCTTCCCTCAGCGTGGGACGCGGGAGCGGCCACGAGGTGCTCGACCGGCAGGCGCTCGACATGATTCGCAAGGCGAAGCCGCTGGCGCCGATTCCAGCCGCCTTGCGCGGGCGCGAGTTCACGCTCGACATCCCGGTGATCTTCGCCATGCGCGAACCGAGCGCCTGAGGCGCTCGCCGCGGGGTCAGCGCCCCGCGGTCTGCGGCAGCGCGATGCGGCGTGCGCCGTCGAAGCGCCTCACCCAGTAGGGCCGCGACATGCTTTCCACGCGCACTCGCGCGCCGGTTTTCGGCGCGTGAATGAATTTGCCGTTGCCGAGGTAGATGCCGACGTGCGAGTAGGGCCGGTGCTCGGTGTCGTAGAACACGAGATCGCCCGGCCGTAGTTCGGCTAGACTGATCGGCGTGCCCATCTCGCTTTGCTCGTAGGCGTTGTGCGGCAGCCGGATTCCGTAGGCCTCGAGAAAGACGTGCACCACCAGGCCGCTGCAATCGAAACCGGTGGCGTACGAATCGCCGCCGTAGCGATAGCTGGTGCCAAGCGCGGTCAACGCCTGCAGCAGGGCCTCGGTGCGCTCGGGCGCTGCGCTCCCGCGCAAAACACCGCTCTCCGGTGCCGAGGCAGCAGGCGCCAGCGGCTGCGGCGCATACCCTGCGCAGCCCCCTAGCAAGGCGACAAAAACCAGTAAATACAGGTTATTGTGCCGCATAATTCAAGTAATCTAGTGGAACGGTCTGCGGAAGTAAAGGCCTTGCGCGTCAGCGCCCGCAACGCGGGTACGTTCAACGCGGAAAGCAAACACGGGGTTCCGGCGTAATGCGCAAATTCCCGCCAACGGCGACGCGAGCGCGCGCGCGGCACGAAAAGGTGCGTCCCTGAGCCCCGCCACGGCGCTCGAGCGCTTCTTCGCTACGGACGGCCCGCTCGCCGCCAGGCTGCGCGGCTACCGCCTGCGGCCGCAGCAGCTCGAGATGGCGGGCGCCATCCTCGAGGCGATCGCCAGCAATGGCGTGCTGGTCGCCGAGGCGGGCACCGGGACCGGCAAGACCTTCGCCTACCTCGCGCCGGCACTGCTTGCCGGCGGCAAGGTGATCGTCTCCACCGGAACCAAGACCCTTCAGGACCAGCTCTACGACCGCGATTTGCCCACGGTGCGCGACGCGCTCGCCTCGGGGGCCACCGCGGCGCTGCTGAAGGGGCGGGCGAACTACGTGTGCCTGTACCGGCTCGAGCGCGCGCGAGGCGAGGCGCGCCCCGCCTCGCGCGAGGAAGCGCTGCAGCTGCAGCGCATCGAGCGCTTTGCCGCGCTCACCACCAGCGGTGATCGCTCGGACTTGGCCGAAGTCGCCGAGGACGCGCCGGCCTGGCAGCACGCCACCTCGACGCGCGACAACTGCCTCGGCCAGGAATGCCCGCGCTACCAGAACTGCTTCGTGATGCGTGCGCGCCGCAACGCGCTCGCCGCCGACGTGGTGGTGATCAACCACCACCTGTTCTTCGCCGACGTGGCGTTGCGCGACGAGGGCGTCGCAGAGCTGCTGCCGGCGTGCAACACGGTGATCTTCGACGAGGCGCATCAGCTGCCCGAGACGGCGCGCATGTTCTTCGGCGACAGCGTGTCGACCGGCCAGCTGCTCGAGCTGGCGCGCGACGCGCGTCTCGAGCTGCGCGCGGCGGGCGGCGCCTCGCCCGAGCTCGACCGCCTCGCGACGCGGCTCGACCGGGCGGCGCGCGACCTGCGCCTCGCGTTCAAGGACGAGGGCGCGCGGCTGTCGTTGCAGCAGGCGCAGCGCCTGGCGCAATTCGCGCCTGCGCTCGAGGCGCTCGGCGCCGCGCTCGAAGCGCTTGCGGAGCCGCTCGACGCGCAGGCCGAGCGCTCCGAGGGGCTGGCGGCCTGCGCGCGGCGCGCAGCGCAGGCGCGTGTCACCTTTGCGCGCTGGCGCGAATCCGACGCGAGCGACGAGGTCCGCTGGCTGGAAGTGTTCGGCCATGCGGTGCAGCTGCACGTCACGCCGCTCTCCAGCGCGGAGCTGTTCCAGCGCCAGATGCACGATCATCCGCGCGCCTGGATCTTCACCTCGGCAACCCTGGCGGTGGGCGAGGACTTCTCGCACTTCAAGCGCGAGCTCGGGCTCGAGCAGGCGGCAGCGCACGCCTGGCCGAGTCCCTTCGAGTTCGGCCGGCAGGCGCTGCTCTACGTGCCGCAGCGCCTGCCGGCCGACCCGAACCAGGCCGAGTTCACCGCGGCGGTGGTCGAGGCCGCGCTCCCGGTGCTGCGCGCGAGCGGCGGGCGGGCGTTCCTGCTGTTCACCACGCTGCGCGCGCTGCGCCGCGCGCACGATCTGCTCGCCGCGTGCTTCGCGCGCGAGGGCGTGAACTACCCCCTGCTGGTGCAGGGCACTGGCTCGCGCAGCGAGCTGCTGGCGCGCTTTCGCGACCTCGGTAACGCCGTGCTGCTCGGCGCAGCGTCCTTCTGGGAGGG
>Ga0307373_10006916_pt1 | contig 17883 bp, 10 predicted proteins | sample OX2MG_FD_202534 | JGI IMG/M metagenome (GOLD analysis project Ga0307373, IMG submission 202534) | Soil microbial communities from Risofladan, Vaasa, Finland - OX-2 | ecosystem: Environmental > Terrestrial > Soil > Coastal area > Acid sulfate soil | place: Finland: Risofladan, Vaasa | collected... | reverse complement strand
TTTATTTCAGCATTGCGCCCATGCAGCCGAATACCCCGTGGCCGCTGACCTTCATAGACTACGATGCCCTGACCGGCAACACGATCACGGACTCGACCATCAATGATGTTCCTGGCTGCACGCCGCCGGTCATCTGCGATACTGTCACGTTCAAGCGGAATAGGACGCCAGACCTCTGCGTCGATACCATGACGGTCGATAGCCGCGCCATCGGGAGCGGCGGCATCGATTCGATTTGGGTCATTCCAATGGATGGATGGAAAGTTGTTAGCGCCAGCAAGCCCATTCCGTGGGATACTACCATTTCGGCAATGGGAGACACCTTACTATACTTCGGCGGAAATGTCAATGAGAGCACTTCTCGCGTCTTTGTTCTCTCCTTTAATGCGGATACGAGCCTCCACGGAAACTTCGATGTGCAGGTCATCACGCATGACGTGAACGGGCTGGCTTGCACCAGTATCGCCACCATGAGTTGCGCGGGCTCTTTGGCGGTCACGCCTTCGGCGCCGGTCGCTCCACTTCTGCTTTCCATCGCGCCGAACCCATTGCGCGACCAAACGGACATCACGCTCACCACCGGCGCGACCGACCGCGTGCAGATGGTGCTTCTGAATGTGCTCGGCCAAACGGAGCGGAACGTCGTGGATCAAATGCTCGCCGCCGGCGAACATAGTTACACGCTCGATGCAAGCGCGCTTCCCGCCGGGACGTATTACCTGCGCCTCGAAACGAATGGGCAGGTATTGACGAAGAAGTTAGTGATCGAAAAGTAATAGCACTCCGACCGTGTGCAGGCAAGGGCCTCCTTGCCTGCACGAATGGGGAGGCTAAATAAATCTCACTTATTAATAACGAATCTCCCCGCCGCCCACGTATTCCCACCCGAACGAATCGTGCAAAAGTAAAGTCCGTTCGCGAGACCGGAAGCAGGGATTAGAACGCGCTCGGTTATTCCGCTTGTGGGCGAGATGGTGAAGCTTCGGACCGGCTCGCCGATCTCATTATAAATTTCGCACTCGAGCGGAATATCTTCCGCGCTTCGAAGCAGGATCGCCGGCCCTCCCGGCGCAGACTCGATGCCCAAGAGTTGCACGATCGGCTGCCCCGCGATGACGTTTCGCAGAATCGTATCGGCACAGCCAACGACGGTGACCGTGGGCGGCACGGGCAACGATGCCACGCCCGCGCAGCCATCGAAGGAAACGTCATTCAAGCGGATGTCGCGGATAATATAGTTGGTGGAAGCATTGAGCGCGATGTTCGCGGTGTAAAAAATATTCGCAATCGCGGTATCCGGTTGCGCGGTCTGGCCCGGCGGCGGCTGAAGCGTGATGCTCGTACTCCCTTCGGCGTGTGACACTCCGAGCAGCGCCCACGGCGGGAGCGCCTTCGCCGATTGGAACGAAAGCACGTCGCCATCGAAGCTCATGGTGAAGGTAAGGGAGTCTAATCGCGCGCGGGAGGAAATGGAATCGGTAAGCCGAATGCGGAAGCGCACGGTGTCGCCGGCCGCGACCCGCGCATTTTTCACGCCATCCACAAGAATATCGAATGGCGCGGCCACATCCGCGCCGAGCAACTGCGCGCTCACGAGCACGGTATCGAAAAAGTCCTCGCCGTTCGCATAATAATGCAGATACAGTTCGGTGGTGTCGAACGACCGGCCATTCGGAACATGCTCGATCCCGATAGGGTAATACCCGCTCGTTTGCCGAGGAAGAGAATCCCGGAGATGCAGGACGAACCGCGGCGAAGGGGCAAGCTCCGCCGAAACGAGGATCGCGGGGATGCAATCGTTGTGATAAATGACATAGAGCGTGGAATCGAGATCGAAGCAGGAAGTGGAGACGATGTGAAAGTCCTTCGTCGATGCAGCGGGAGCGGCAAAGACGCTATCGGCATACTTCGTCGAGTCCTCGACATATCGCCAGAGCCGAATCGAGTCATCCTCGCCAGGCATCGTTCCGCCGGCAAAAACGTAATCGCCCTTCACATAAAAACGGGTATCGAGCGATCCCACCGGTCCGGGATTTCCATTCGTATCCGTTAGCGGCGTCCAAACGATGCCATCGGCGGAGCGCAAAATGCCTTCCACATTTGGGGATGCGAACGAAGTCGATTGCAGGTACAGCGTTCCGCAGGAGCCTTCCCGCATCGTGCCGGTGATGGCGGGAATGGTGAGGAATGGCGAAAACGTAGTGCCGAAATCGGTTGTCTCGTAGAGGATGCTCTCCCCGTTCGGCCTGGAATGAAGCCGGGTGGAATCCAGCCCCCGCTCGGACGCTTCCCAAATCACGCGCCGCAGCGAATCGGGATCGGCCTGCCACGTTTCATCCGGATTAGTGGCGCCAAAGCGCCAGGAATAACCGCCATCGGTCGTCCGGTAAGCGCCGATGTCGCGTTCGGTGACGATGCCGCTATCGCCGTTCATAAAGGCGAACCCATTGTAGGAATCGCCCGAAAAAAGCGTAATCCAGTTCCGGCCTCCATCGCTCGAAACATAAACGCCGCCGGGCGCCGGAAGGAAGTCCCAGGAACTTAAAAAAAGCAGGCCATTCGAGCGGTTGTAATAGATCGCGGTAGCATGCGGAGCGGGCGCGGCGATCGCAGTCCAGCTTTGGCCCGCGTCCGTCGTTTCATAGACGGGCGGGCCGCCGCCAAAAAAATTAGCGAACCAGCCGGTGTCCGGATTCTCGAATGTGAAATCGGAGGGAATAATGCTATCGCCCGGAGTCACTTGGGCGGCGCGCCACGTCGCCCCGCCATCCGTTGTGCGAAAAACATTTCCCGAATCCCCCACGAAGCCGATGCGCGGCGGACCAGGAAGATCGAGGAAATACACGCAGTCCACACCGCGCGGAAACGTGCCCAAGCTCTGCCATTCTTTCTGGACAAGCTGCCCGCGCGCGCCCGCGAAGGGAGCGGCAAGGAATAACAAAAGGAGTCCGTAACGCATTGGAGCAGGAATAACCACGAAACTTGCATAAAGTTACATGCCGAAGCTCAATTTTTGGCGCACTTCAGCGGAATTTTTCTCGTTTGAGGTGTATTCATCAACTCATCGTCTCTACCCATGAAGCGAATAGTTACGACCCTCTTCTTTCTTCTTTATGCAACGACCCTGTTTGCCCAGGGCTATCGCGGACGCGATTTCTGGGTCTGCTTTCCCGAAAATGCGGTTATCGAAGGGAACAGAGCTCTTCACTTGTCCCTCTATATTACCGCCGAAGCGCGAACAAAAGGCCGCATAGTGAATATGATGGATCGCAGCCGGCGTTCGTTCTCGGTCGAAACGGGCGCATCGACCGAAGTGGACATCGACACGGAAATTGAAATCGGCTCTTCCGAACTGGCGGAGTCGAAATCGCTGCACATCACGAGCGACCATGACATCACGCTCTACGCCGTTTCGCATCGCCCAGCCAGCACCGATAGCTACGCGGCCATTCCGACAAATATGCTCGGCACGCATTACATGGCCGCGGGATATGCGATGCTACAAAACGGGCCGGAGGCGTTCACCTCGCAAGCGGCCGCCGTAGCCACCGAAGATAACACGCTCGTTAGCGTTCATCTCACGGCAACTACCCGCGATGGAATCTGGAAGGCGCATTCGAAGGGGCAAACCACCATTATTTCATTGAACCGTGGCCAGTCCTTCCAAATACAGGGCGCGGATAACGATACGGATAACGACTTGACAGGAACCACATTTAGCTCCAACAAACCGGTCGCCTTCTTCACCGGGCACCGGTGCGCGCAGGTGCCTCCAAATTATTCGTTTTGCGATATGCTCCTCGAAATGGAACCGCCCGAACGCGATTGGGGACGCGAGTTTATCCTCACCAAGTTCGAAGGGAAGGATTTCTACGTCGCGCGCGTCATTGCCGATTCGGATTCGACGGATGTTTCGATCGACGGCCAGCACGCGGCAACACTCGCGCGCGGAAGCTTTTATGAAATTGACACGCTGCACAACGATGCCCTGGTAACCACCTCGAAGCCGGCGCTCGTGGCCCAATATGCCACGAGTTCCAACGCCGACAGCATCAGAATCGGCGATCCCTTTATGCTCCTTGCTATCCCGAACGATCGATTCATTCCGGCGGTGACAACCGCTTCGGTAACCACGGGCAGGTTCCGGCATTATCTAAATATTGTACTCCCCACTCCGGCGCTTCCTTCGCTCCGGCTCGATGGCGTGCGAATTGGAGCAACAGAAATTTCACGCTGGATGAAACCGGTACGCGAAAATATTGCTCCGGGCGGCGCCTACACCGTCCTAACGTTCGAAGCGCCGGAAGGGCGGCACCTCGTGCAATGCGCCGCCCCGATGGCTGTGTATTCCTACGGCTTCGGCATACTCGGCTCGAATTACGACTCCTACGGCCACGCCTGCGGAATGCGGCTGGGGAAATGATCGGCGGAAGTCACTCCGATTTGCCCTCCCGCATGGGCACTATTGCCCCACCCCGCCGCTTTGAACGTGCAAACATCATGCTCCCGAAACGGCTTCTCGCACTCACCCTCTTCACCGCACTCGCGGCAATGCATGCCGATGAGTTGCGCGCGCAGTGGGTGCAGACGAATGGGCCGTATGGTCAGCCCGTATATTGTTTCGCGGTCAGCGGCATGAATCTCTTTGCAGGAACAGATAGCGGAGTATATCGCTCGACCGATAATGGTATTAGCTGGTCAGCCGCCAACAATGGATATCCAGTCGGTAAAGTGGAAGCTCTATTCGCGTTCGGAGCGAAGCTATTTGCTGGTTCCGAGAATACTAGACATACTATTTATCGCTCGTCAAACAATGGAATGAGTTGGGAAGTCTCCGACTCCGGAGTTCCGGGCGTTTCGACTATCGTTGGCTTCGCCGAATGTCGAAGCAATCTATTTGTGGAAACCTGGTCTGGAGTATATCGCTCAACCGATAGCGGAACCAATTGGACTGCGGCAGACAGCGGTTTGACGGGCTTTCTCACTGTATTTACTGCGTGCAACGGAAATCTCTTTACAGGCGGCTCCTATAGTAATCCCAGCGGGTTATTTCGGTCGACGGATCAAGGAGCAAGTTGGAAGCAGCTACTAACTAACCGAGACGGCTACCCCCTTGAGGTCGTAGGTCTTGCAGTCATCGGCACGAATATTTTTGCTACTACGGCCAGTGGCATTCTCTTGTCAAAAGATAATGGAAATAGTTGGGATACTATTACCACCGGAGTCGAAAACAACGATATAGGACCCCTCGTGGCATGCGGCACGATGCTGTTTGCGACGACAGGCCTTTCTCTTCCTGGAGGTTCGGATGTTATTCGATCAATGGATAGCGGAGCAACTTGGTCAGATTCTCGCGCTTCTGTTTTTGAGCTCTATGCCGTTGCGATGATTGATACGAATATTTTTGCAGGTACGACCTGCGGCGTGTTTCGATCAACGGATAGCGGTGCGACGTGGAGTTTGAACAATGCTGGCTTGATGCGTTTTGCCGTCGGACGGCTTATGTCGAATGGTTCAAGTCTTTTTGCGGGAACTCTAGGAGGTGTTTTTCGCTCAACCGATGCTGGGGAAAGCTGGACGCCCCTCAATAGCGGACTGATTCAACCCTATATCACCGATTTTCTGACAAGCGGTTCGAATCTTTTTGCTGGGGTTGCATATAGCGGCGTCTTTCTCTTGACTGATAGTGGAACAACTTGGCGCCAATTACTCGGTAACGACGTTCATACTTTGGCGAGGATCGGCACGGATCTCTTTGCCGGAACAAGTCAAGGCGTTTTCCGTTCAACAGACAGCGGGTCCGCCTGGACCGAAGCAGACAATGGGTTAGGAATTGACTACTATGTCTCCAACCTTCAAGCTATTGGCACAGACCTTTTTGCAACGACCGATACTCTTCTTCTATCAGGTGGAAGCAGAAATGGTGTTTTTCGCTCTAACGACAGTGGAGGGAGCTGGACCGAGATCGATTCAGAGTTTGCAAGTGACTTTGTGACCATCGGCACGATGAGTTTTCTCTCGACAAAATACGGCGTATTGCGCTCGATCGATAATGGTAAAAACTGGTCTTCGGCAGCTATAACGGACAGCGCGTACCCTGGAACGGGAGCATTCGCAGTCTTTGGTACGAATCTCTTTGTCTCAGCTTACCCAGGCGTCCTTCTTACCACCGACTACGGTGCAAGCTGGAAGAATGTCAATAGTGGCTTAACCTCACGCGTTTCTTCTTTTGCCTCGGATAGTATATATCTCTTCGCTCTAACAGTGAAAGGAGATGCTTGGCGCCGTCCGCTCTCCGAAATGATCTCGTCAAGTGCGGTATTGGAGTCGCCGCCAGTCAAGCAAGATATTTATTCCTTCCCCAACCCCTTCTCCCAATCGACCAACATCACCTTCACTTCGCAAGCCGCTGGATATGCCGATGTCTCCATCGTGAATCTCCTCGGCGCGGAAGTCGCGCATCTCTTTTCCGGCGAGCTTGCGGCGGGAGAGCATAGCTTCGCGTGGAGTAATCCCGGCTTACCCGATGGGATGTACGAGTGTCTCGTTCGAATGAATGGGCGCGTGGAGACACTGCCGGTGGTGCTGGCGCGGTGATTTGCCTCCGGTAATGTGTGCTGGGAAGCGCCTGCTTCCCGGTGATGGGGTCACGGAAGCAGGCGCTTCCATGCATACGGGACGAGGGTGCAAAAATAAATTTTCAAAAAATCTTTCGGAAACCCTTGACTTTGCCATTTTTAGGTCTTATATGAATGGCGAAAATGAGCGATTTTGATAGTTTTCCATGAACGCCGAAAAGAACAACCACACAAAAGCGGCAAAAAAATACCAGCACTTCCGGAAGATAAATACCGTTTCATTGAAATAGAATGGTAAATCATTGACCCCGTGGAATCCCCTTTTATCGTCATCACCAAGATACTATCGACGGCGGCGATCCCGCTGATCGTGTTCGCGATCGTTGTCGTCGCGGCGGTTCGGAAGGTGAAGGTCTATGAGGAATTCGTGGAGGGCGCGAAGGAGGGGTTCACGACGGCGGTGCGGATCATCCCCTATCTCGTGGCGATGCTGGTGGCGATCGGGATGTTCCGCGCATCGGGCGCGATGGATATTTTAACAACGGCGATCCGCCCGGCGATGGATGCGATCGGGTTCCCAAGCGAACTGCTGCCGCTGGCGATCGTTCGTAATCTTTCGGGTTCCGGGTCGCTCGGCCTGATGACCGACATCATGCGAACGCACGGCCCCGATAGTTTTATGGGCCGGTTGGCGGGCGCGATGATGGGAAGCCACGAAACGACGTTTTACGTACTTGCCGTTTATTTCGGCGCGGTGAATATCCGGAAGACGCGGCACGCGGCGCTCGCTGGAATCTTTTCGGACGTGGTCGCGCTTATTATGAGCGTAATTCTCGTCCGATGGCTGTTCCCATAGGATGCTTCCTTTTTTTGAAGCTACTCCGTCCGATCTGAACGATGCGACCCATTCTTTTTGCCCTTAGCGTGCTCGTGATTTCAAGCGCCGCGCGCGCGCAATCCCTTGGCGATCGGATGCACTTGCCCGAATCGCCTTCGGACGCCTATCGCGGAGTCGCGCTGGGCGGCGGGACGACGATCGTCGACGGCCAGCCCTATTTTCTGCTCCATGCCGCGCCGCAATTCACGCTTGGCGAGTGGGGCTTCGGCTTCGATGGTAATATCCGAATCAGTCCCGAAGGGCAATTGCGAAAAGAGGATTGGACCGGCGCTTATTCCTACTTGCGCTGGATCAATTACGTGAGCTTCGATCACCCGAATGACGATTTTTATTTCCGTGTGGGCGGCCTGGAACATGCCACCATCGGAAACGGAACGATTGTGAGCGATTACTGGAATAATTCCTCTTACGACGACCGTCGCATCGGCCTTGCCGCGCGGCTCGATCTCGGATTCTTCGGCGCGCAGGGGCTTACGAGCGATCTCTTCCAGCGCAATCTCGTCGCGGTGCGCCCGTTTGTGCGCCCGTTCCAGGTCGTGCCCATCCTCGCTAATATATGGTTCCTGAGCCATATTGAAATCGGCGTGACGGGTGCGTTCGATTTCGATACCAATGCCACGCGTATTATTCCGAATAATTCCAAGTATGTCCGGCGCATACCAGATCCATCGAATCCGTCCGATACGATACTTCAAATTTTAGGAGATTCTGCGACTATTCCTTCCCCGCTCACCACGCTGGGCGCCGATATTTCCATGATGCTCTGGCAATCTCAAAAGACCGAAGGCCGAATCTACGCCGATTACGTTCGCTTCGAGAAATTCAACGATGGCGTAATCCTCGGCGCACGAACAAGCTTCGACATTTTCGATAGCGTGCTGCTCGATCTTCGTGGAGAGCGTTCGCTTTTTCGAAATCAATTTCTGCCCAATTATTACAACTCGTTTTACGAGCGCGACCGCTTCGACAATCAGGCCGGGGCCGATCAGTATATTACCAAGGTTACGCTGCTCAGCGATAGCGCCGGCGGCAACGGCAATGGCTTCCGCGCCGGAGCGTTTGTGAACTATTTCAACGAATTCGTTTTTCAGGGAAGTTATTCTCACTTGGATAACCTGGCGGGCCAGGATCTGATGGACTTAGAAATCGCGCTTCCCGAATTACCATACGGGATGTTCCTCCGGGTTCACTATGCCCGCGAAAATATCAATGGCGTGACCGATCTTTTCGCGCTCGACAATCGCTCCCTGATGTATGGCGAACTCAGTTACCGCCCCTGGAATTGGCTGATTCTGACCGCCGTCGAGCGATGGACGTTCCGCGTCGATGATGCCGGCCAGCTTCACACGGAGTCTTTTTTCGAACCTCGCGCGGATGTGGTGATTCGTTTCTAAAAGCGACCCAAATATTACTTGTTGCAACATTTTGTGTGGTTGTTCTTTTCATGTTCATGGAAAACTATCAAAATCGCGCAATTTCTCCATTCAAGTTCCAAAAATTCATGAACCAGCAATTCTGTTTTTAATGAGCAAGAATATAATATTCAGGAAGACAATAGGTGCCTATTGAACACCCTTCTAAAGTACACAATAAAAATGACGAAGTCAAGGGGTTTCGAAAGATTTGTTTTAAAAAAGAGTATGCTTTAGGAAATACATTTCAGTTTTTGATTTTTGCGATTTTTCGTGGTACACTTTCCGAAATTATGTTGTAGGTTTGCAGTAAGCAAATGCTCTAACCGCCTGGCTGCTCACAAAACAGGCGACGGTTTCCCCATTTTGCTCGAAGCGAGTCTCGCTCTTGAGGTCTCTCGCCGATTAATTCACGGATTGGTTTCTAAAGCTCATTTAAAAATAAGGACTACAACCATGGAACTTAACCATTCTAATAATAGCTCGCACACAGCACACAGCACACAGCACTTTAGCCGCTTTATGCTCGCGCTCATTTTATCCTGCGCGCTCGGTGTAACCCAAGCACACGCGCAATCAAATACGGAGTATAGCTTCCGGCAGCAATCCGTCGCCGATGGGCAGGGCTTTAATAGTAACGGCGATCCCGTTCCCGTCCTAACCATGGACTGCCTTGCCGCCAACGGCTATGGACAGTGGACGCTGAGTTCCCAAGCTGGTCAGGGAGGCGACGGCTCGGGCGCGACATCCTATCCCGTTGGGTGGTACCTGCTCGCGAATGGACTTTATGCCCCTTCGACTCATTTTAGCGCGAGCGATCTCTCCCATTTCCCTGAATGTATTCCACCCGGCGTTGTGCAAAATGGGACGATGGCCGGCGGAGTAACGGTTGCGGAAACCAAAGCAACCGCGAATCTCGATGGCGCGGAGAATTTTGTTTGGCCAGATCAGGCGGGTGGAACACTCCATCAGGATTTTATCGTGCAGGGGTTTCGCAGCTCGAATGTCGATCTCTCGCTTTCGTTCCTCTCGAACCCCGTACCCCCAATGGACTTGATTCCTCCACCCCCTTCGCCGCCAGCACCGCCGGGAACGCTCGCTATTGCCAATAGCTATCCGATGGTATCCACCCTGAGTGGAGGAGTTTTTCATAATATCGTCGCATCGGGAACCACGCAGGCTCCCACATTTCCGGATGAATTCGATGTCTGCTCTGACGCATCTTATCTCTATATAACCTGGTGCTCGACGACCAATCTGAGTCACGGTATCCTCGGCAGCGAGGTATGGGCGACCGTTGTCGATATTAATACGTTTGTCGTGCAAGCGGGATTTCCGATGTCATTAGGCCAGGGAGAGCGGCCAACCGTCGCGTGCGATCCGCGCGATAACCGAGGCGTCGCCACGCCATGGTTCGAGGTGGCATATCTGACCGGACACACCTCGCCAAGCTCGATTAAACGCGCGTTTTGGAATGGAATGTCGCTTTCGGTCATTACGCTGGCGAACCAATTTATTCCCCCAACGTGCGGATTACCCTGGGGGTATACCTATGTAACTCATGCGCGAATGTTGGTAAGCAGCGTGAACGGGGAACCTGCAACCGATGCCGTTTACGCGATCGTGGATCAGGATGTCCATGCCGCCCACAAGGCAAAGGGTGCCATTACAGCAGGTTCACCGCAAACCACAACGCTAATCGAGTACACGCCAGTTCTCCCCGGGACATCGGCGAACTTTGTCGATGGGATTTATATCGCGCCGGAACTTCCCGTACCGGCAAGCACCGGCACGTATCCTGGCTGGCCAATTGTCGATAAGCCCATCGTAGCGATCTCGAATCCTTATGATGAGCAGGACTATCCTGGCGTCCCCTTCAACCAATTTCACTGCCTCTACCAATGCAATCAATCCGATATTGGCCGGCTCCCGATGATGATTGTACAGGGTGATGACAATGGTTCCTGTACCACAACCGATGAACGCCTCGTGATGAATCAGGTCTTTCCGGTGCCTCCGACAGCGGCATTGCTCCCGGACGACCCGGCCACATATTGCGCCGCCGTAAACCAAATGGGCATTCATGTCCACTGGCGCACAATCGAGGGTGTTCACTTTTACTCGCGTGATTTGAACCGTACCTTCGATGAAGATATCGACGAGAACACGTTAGTCACCGATCAATGCACGGTCAGTGATGGCTCAGGCCATGGGGGAAGCGTGGGATCAGCGACTGTGTGGGTGGATAATAACTCATGGAATCGACAGATAAGTGTATGGACGGACCCGAATTACGGACCTCCAAGCCTCGATGGGACGAGCGGCCTCTATTCGCCGCGACTTCTGGGAACTCATACGGAACCAGTTGGAAGGTTGCAATTTGTTGGTGACAACGTACTACTTTCTGTACAGGGTGACTTAATAGGAGGTGAAATAGCTACTTTATCCCACGCAACACTTGCGGTCATGCCCTTCTTTTATTTCGATTTTCTTGGCTCAGGGCAGGGCGTGAAGTGTGGAAGTGGCTCAACATTCGATTATTATGGCCTCTATGCGACTCATGATGGGACTGGAACTCAGACGGCGATAAGCACACCATTCACCGATGGAACTGGCGACGGTGTTGGAGGAGGAACCATCGATTTGGAAGGTTCCTCGGAGTTCCCATCTTTTCTTAATGTCCACGGAGGGGCGGACTTTTTTACCGGTCCGAGCGGAAACCTCACCTCTAATATTGGCACAATCAATGTTGACTTCGAATCCGCTGTCTATCCCGTCACATCCGGAACTGCGAATCCATCAGCTACTGGCCATATGACGCTCCAAGGTTTTACCTCGCTCAACGCATCTACTATTACAGGCGCGTTCCCGTCTGAAACGCCGGGAGGAACATATCCGCTCGTAAGACATGTCATTGCAACCGTAGAACCTTCACCTATTGCTGGACATCCTTCGCCTAGCCCCCAGTTCAGTTCAACCTACAACCTCTACCAGAATGATCCTCAAGAGGGGCTTTCGGAGCTTCTCTTCAGTGGGAACACAAGCAGTATTGCTTATGGTACTTCCTCCTTTTCGAACGACAATTTTAATGCTGGACAGCTGGTCATCCAAAATCCACAAAATAACTTCTCAGTCGAGGATTGCAGTTTCGACCACTCAAAAGATGCTTCGATGTGGTTTACCTTGGATCCATCCTTCACGACCTATGGAACCTGCTATATTTCAGGCAATACTTTCGGGGAAATTACGCGTGTCAGTAGCCTTGCGAATCCCGTGCAAATTGAATTCGATGATTTCTTTACACAGCATAGAGCGAACATTGATGTCGTGAATAATGTAATGACTACTAATAATGGTCAGGGTAATCTCGATGGGGCGATAGGGATTTACTTCTCATCTACTGATGGAGTGGCGGAAGGTAATAGTATTACAGCTTCGAAATACCAGTTCGGATTAGCTGCCGCAGGGGCCGAACCTGGATATGGCAATCAAAATACTTCTCTAATCTGTAGTAATACCTTAAAGAATGCCTGGAATGTGAATTTATTCACATACGGCTATACCGGTTATGTTAAGTTGAACGAAATCGCTTCTGGAGCGGAATACGGTTGGCAACATGGCGGAGGAGCAACGGGGAATGGAATCTTTAACTATATTCACGACTGTCAATACTCAGGAATATTGATTGCCAATAATACCAGCACAATACTCGATCTATCCGGTGTCCATTATGACCCGATAAACCATAGTCCCGGTGACTATGCGGCTTATGACACAATCAAAAACAACAATCAAGCTAATGGCTCTTCTTACGGTCAAATAGAACTAATCTACGCAAATCAGCAGGTTTGGGTGGGCAAAAAGCCCGGTTCGAGCTACACTGTTTTTGGCGAGGATAATATTGAGCAGGGCACAAGTACTTCCTCGAATTTAATTAAGGGAGCAAATAATACAACTACCTTGGACATTTCAAATAATTACTGGGGCGGTGCCGATCCGACGAGCCTTACACCACCACCGGATTGGCCCAATTTTAATTACTCAGCGACGAGCGTGCTCGGCGGCGAGTCGGGCATTACTGGGATTACCTGCGGTTCCTCCGATATTACAAAGCGAATTTCCTCACAGCCATTAAGCATTGAGAAGCAGCAAAACGTTGATTCGTGCCAGTTGCTCGATCTTATAGTTTCTTGGTACATTAATCAAGAGAACTTTGATACGGCCTATGATACGGGCCGATATTTTGTTCTGCATTGCCCTGGAAATCCGCGAGCTTTCAGTGATTTTGGGGGAACCTTTGCTGCCTCACAGGTGCAGACGATCCAAGGAAAGCTTGCCCTTCGGCAGTTTCTTCTTAACCTTCTTCCTGCAGCGACTGCAGGGGGCAACTTCTGTAGCTGTGTAGGAGATTTAATTTACACGTTTACTGGCACTGACCCCGAGTTGAATGATAAGATTCAACTCAGTATCATCAAGTTCCTCTTGGATCAGCAAGCCTGCCAGGGTAATAATGATGGCTATGCATTCGATTACCAAAATGCTCGAAGAGACCAGATCATCCATTGGATAGATACCGCGAAGATGGACAGCATGCAATACTTCGATTCAACCTTGTTTTCGATGCATGACCTCGGCTTGGACAGCGTGCTGAAATATGCCGGGCTACTGGGCGTTAAAGATGGAAAAGAGAGCATCGTTTCAAACGGGAGCGCCTACCCGAACCCCACGGGTGAGGGAACGATACTTTCCTTCGGCACAAGCAAAGAGGCGTATGTGCTCATCGAGCTTTTCGATGTGCTCGGCCACAAGATGGAGACCGCGCATTTCGAAAGCGTTCTTCAGCCGGGTAACCATGAAGTTCCCATTCCTCTGCAAGGGCTGCCATCGGGAACATACTACGCCCGCATCCAAACCACCTACGGCGAAGCCCAAACGGTGAAACTCGTAAAAGAATGAAGACACTTATTATCGTCGCGCTCTCACTGGTCGGATTTATTCCGGCCAGTGGGATGCTGCAAAACGTCGATTTCAATTTTTGGGGCATTGATGGAAGCGGTAACCCGATTGATCCGGCCAATGAAGGTCCATTAGGGGCTCACCATTGGAATAATGCTCTGACAACTCAACAAAATGCGAGTAATGTTACGCTTGGGATTCCTCTTCCCACAAATACTTTGGCACTTGAGTCTGGAGCCACCGCAACCTGCGGGGGCGGCTTGGCAATTGCATCTGGCAAACATGACAAAGCTTTGTCAGCGCCAGAGGACTCTGTTCCGACAGGGTGTCAATTGTCGTTCAATCGAGGTGATGCGTACATGCATGATGGTTTATATCAACGATCGTATGATACCTTGAAGGCTGCGGTACAAAATTGTCCAACCTTTCCAGATGCCCCGGGTGCTTTTGGTACTATGGCCAATGATGTCCAAAATAAAGGCGATGGTCCAATTCCACAAAGCTTACCTGACTTCCAGCATTGGCTCATTTCAGCGCTAGCCTGGAATCCCGGTAACTCTGATTATTTTTGCGCCGATGTCCATGCTATGATGGGAACCGTTGCAACGGGGAACATCGACACATCCTGGCAGCAGATGAATAATGAAGCGAATAGGGGAATGTCTGTTCTCTACTGGCTAATTCACAATCCAGTATGCTGGAACCCATCAGATACGGAACTATATGTAAATAGTCGCGGCTCTCAGAAGGAAGACTGGATTGACTGGCCAGGAATGGACACATCAAAAACCCCGCTCGATACGACCATCTATTCCATGCATGATCTCGGCCTCGATAGCGTGCTGAAATACGCTGGCATGCTCGGCGTGAATAATGCGAACACCACTAGCATTCTTTCGAATGCCACGGCTTCGCCAAACCCAGCGGGCACGGGAACGGAAATCTCCTTCAGCACGAGCCGCGAGGCGTATGTGAAGATAGACCTTTTCAATCTGCTCGGTGTGAAAGTAGGCAATGCCGGTTTCGAGAGCGTCGTGCAGCCGGGTAACCATGAGGTTCCTCTTTCGCTCTCCGGCCTGCCATCGGGCACCTACTACGCGCGCATCGTAACCACGTATGGAGAAGTTCAAACCGTGAAATTGGTGAAGGAATAACGACCTGGATTTTCAGGATTGTAAGGATTAGCAGGATAAATTCAAAGCCCCTCCCCTTTCGGAGGGGCTTTTTATTCCCCGGAACGGTTCGGGCTGCCACGGGTGTTTTGTAGGGCTTGAAATTTTACGTCTTTGCTGGCTGAAAAAGACGCTCTCCACGAGAAGCGTCTTTTATTTTTTTACTCTCGTTAAGGATGACCGATCATCCACCGAGGAATAAACGTTCATTCCGGTCAAGACTTTATATAGAATACCCCTGACATTGGCGACGAAAACTGCGACAAAAACACCAGCCCGGCCCCGCACGCGGCGGCGCTCCAAATACATTACTGGGCTAATGCTCTGCTCCGAGTGTACCCGCACGGCCCGCAAGGAAATCGTTGGCGAAGCCCGCACCCGCATGGCTGGCGAAGAGCCGCAGCCCATCGAAAGCCAAAATGGAGAACCCGCGCCGGAGAATTTGTGGGTACGTTGCACCAAGTGCCACAATACGATGCTCGTGAACCTGACCTCGCTCATGAGCGAAAAGCCACGAACGCATACCACGCTCTCCGCTGCGGAATGCACCCCTTATTCCCCCAGCCGCATTTATGCGCTTGGAGAAGCAATCTTTCATAAAGACTGGGATGACGTCGGCACCGTAATCGGCAAGGAAGTGACCGCGAGCGGCCGAAATGCCGTGCTCGTTCATTTCGAAAAATCCGGCGAGCGTAAACTTCTGGAAAATTTCCAGGCGCAATAGGAACTTGGATACCCATAACCATAGTTTAAACCCACCCAAATTTAAAAGGAGATAAGTACAGCGTGGTAGGCATTATTGTTCAGGAACACGAACCGATCGACCGGGCACTTCGGCGATTTAAGAAGAAATACGAGCGAGCCGGTATTTTGAAAGAATACCGCCGGCGGACGGCGTTCGAAAAGCCCTCGGTCACGAATAAAATGCTGCGCCAGCGCGCCGCACGCCGCCAGATGCGCATCCAGGAAGAGACCGCGTAATAGTCGGGCTGGAAAGATAGTAGTCGGGCTGGAAGCACCGACCTACGCGGCCCGACATTCCCGATTTTTTTAAGAACCCGTTCGGAACGAACGGGTTTTTTCTTTGAATCCAGCAAAAATCACGTATGCTTTTTCGCCTGGGTTTTCGCCGCGGCGTGCTTGAGAATGACATGGACCGTAGCCGCCGTTTTTAAAACTGGCTTTGGCGCCCCATATTTCTTCGCCTTCAGCTCTTCATAAGCCGGAGTATTCGGCAGAATGTCCAGCGGCGGATCCTCGCGTTTTCCGGTTAGATAATATTCCATCAGCTTTCGCGCAATCGGCGCGGCGTAGGTAGCGCCGAAGCCGGAATTTTCCACAATGATGCTGAGCGCGATTCGCGGATGGTCATACGGCGCGAAGCAATCGAACCACGCATCGTTCTTGCCATGCGGATTCTGCGCGGTTCCCGTCTTGCCGGCGACGAGGATATTTGAATTGGGAATCGCGGCGCTGTGCCCTGTGCCGCCTGGCTCCGTTGTGACGCCGAGCATCGCGCTCCGAATGGTATCGATCACCCATGTCGGCAGGTTCAATCGTCGCGTTTTATAGGCGACGGTATCCCACTTACCGGTCTCCTCGTTGTAAATAGCATGTGCCGCATGAGGCTCGACCCACAAACCACGGTTCGCCCACGTGGCCATGTAGGCGGCTTGCTGCATCGGCGTCACGCCGATCTCGCCTTGCCCGATGCCCTGGCTTACGGTGTAGCCAAGCGTCCAGCCATGCGGATAAAGCCGGTTCATCCGCTCCGTATTGGGAATGAAACCGCTGCCTTCGTGCCCAATGTCCACGCCGGTCTTCTGATCGAATCCGAACATGCGGGCATATTTGTACATCGAATCAATCCCAAGTTTCAGAATCATGTGATAGAAAAACACATCGCACGATTTTACGATCGCCGAATGGATATTGACCCATCCGTGGGCCGCATCGTCATGAAATGTATGGTTCCCATACGTAAAGGAGCCGGGACAATCCAGCTTGAAATCGAATGGAATATCCTTCGTCGTCAAAACTCCGGAGGCCATCACCATTTTCCATGTCGAGCCGGGTGGATAGCTCGATTGCGTCGCCCGGTCATAGAGCGGATGCGCCGGATCGAGCATAACGTCCTGATATTCCTTCTTCGTCGTCGTCCCGGAAAATAAATCGAGATCGAAATCCGGCTTCGAGACAAGCGCCAGAATATCGCCATTGTTCGGGTCCATTACGACGATCGCGCCATGATACGGATCGAGCAATTGCTCCGCATACTCCTGCAAATCGATGTCCATGCCAAGCTCAATCGGTTCCCCATCGACGCTCGGCACATCGGTGATGCCCTGATTCAACCGTGACACCCGCTGCCCCTTCGCATTGACCGCGAGAAAATCAACACCCTTTACACCCCGCAAGTCCTTCTCATATACCTGCTCGATTCCCGTTGTCCCGACAATATCGCCCGGATGATAATAATCGCTGTCCGCCGTGCTGTCGAGGCGGTCGAGCGCGACCTGCGAAATTTCCTTCGTATATCCGAGCAAATGCGAAGCCCGAACCGGCGCAACATAGACCCGCTTCGATTCCGTAATGACATCGACCCCCGGAAGTTGATCGTGGTTTTCCTCGACCTGAGCGATAATCTGGGCATCGGCGTCGCTCCAGATTTTGATCGGTTGAAACTGCGTGTAAAATCCGCCCTGGTTGATCTTCCCCAGAATATAATTTGTATCGACGCCGAGAATTTGGGCGATTAGCGGCAGCGTCTCCTTTCGGTACGGCTCGAAATCCTGACGGGTGATCGCGATGCTGAACGACGGCACGCTCGCCGCGACGACCCTTCCACGCCGGTCATAGATCGTCCA
>Ga0307373_10006915_pt1 | contig 17883 bp, 19 predicted proteins | sample OX2MG_FD_202534 | JGI IMG/M metagenome (GOLD analysis project Ga0307373, IMG submission 202534) | Soil microbial communities from Risofladan, Vaasa, Finland - OX-2 | ecosystem: Environmental > Terrestrial > Soil > Coastal area > Acid sulfate soil | place: Finland: Risofladan, Vaasa | collected... | reverse complement strand
ATCGCCTCGCTCGTCGATTCGACGAGCACGGCGCGCAGCGGGTACACGCCGTCGCACTGGTCGCCGCAGTCGAGCGCGAGCGCCGGCGACGAGATCCGGCGCGACTGTGAGGTCGCGGCGGTGGAGACCGGAAAGTGGATCGTGACCGCACCGTCGGCTCCCGAGCGGCGCACGAGCGACCGGAGCGGGATCGTCGCAGGGGTGTCGATCGGCAGCTCGCTCGGCGCCTCGGTGCCCGAGATGGACTGCTCGAACGCGGACCGGCTCGTGAGACGGCTGTAGAGGACGAACCTCAGACCGAGCCGGGACACGGGGAGCGAGCTGCGGATCTGGACCTGCAGGTCGAAGCCGGAGGGCCCGCGCACCCACGACGTCTGGCCGGCGAGCGTCAGCGACGGCCCGGGCGCGCCCGCCGCCGCGGCGTGTGACGCCCCCGCGAGCAGCGCTCCGGTCGACGCGCTCGCGCCGACGAGCAGCGCGGTCGCGGCGAGCAGGCCCCGCCGGAGCGCCGAGCGGGCGCACGTGTGAGACGGCACGGCGGTCTCGTCCTCCGATCGGTCCGCGAGTTCGTGCGGAGCCTACCGGTGGCGGTGACGGGCCTGCGTGCCGCTAGGTTCGTAGTCGTGAGCGTCCTTCTCGGCTCGCACGAGGCCTTCGTCGAGCACGACCCCGGCACCGAGCACCCGGAGTCGCCCGCGCGGCTCCTCGCCGTCTTCCGGGGCATCGAGGACGCGGACGTCGCGGACGCGGTCGTGCAGTTCGCGCCGCGGCGGGCGACGCGAGAGGAGCTCGGGCGGGTGCACGACATCGGCTACGTCTCGCGCCTCGAGGAGACGTGTCTCGTCGGGGGCGGCACGCTCGATCCCGACACCGCGGTCTCGCCGACCTCGTACGAGGCCGCGATCCGGAGCGCGGGCGCGGGTCTCGACGCGGCCGAGCGTCTCGACCGCGGCGAGGCGGACGCGGCGTTCCTCGCGCTGCGTCCCCCCGGGCACCACGCCACCGAGGGCGGTGCGATGGGGTTCTGCCTGCTGAACAACATCGCGGTGACCGCGGCGGGACTCGTCGCCCGGGGCGAGCGCGTGCTCGTCGTCGACTGGGACGCGCACCACGGCAACGGCACGCAGGCCGCGTTCTACGAGACGCCCGAGGTGCTGTTCGTCTCGCTGCACCAGTACCCCTTCTACCCGGGCACGGGCTCGCTCGACGAGATCGGCGACGGCGCGGGCGAGGGCGCCACGGTGAACGTGCCGTTCCCCGCGGGCACCGCGGGTGACGCGTACCGGCTGGCGGTCGAGGAGCTCGTGGTGCCGGCCGCGGAGGAGTTCTCGCCGACTTGGCTGCTCGTCTCGGCGGGATTCGACGCGCACCGCGCCGACCCGCTCACCGACCTCGGGCTCAGCGCGACGGACTTCGCCGACCTGACCGATCGCGTCGCGCGCCTCGTGCTCCCGGGCCGGCGGATCTTCTTCCTCGAGGGCGGCTACGACCTCGACGCGCTCGCCGCGTCGGCCGGGGCGACGGTCGCCGCGCTCGCGGGCACCTCGTACCGTCCGGAGCCGGTGACGACCGTCGGCCGCCTCGGCACGCTCGGCTCGGTCCGCTCGGGCGGTCCCGCCGCCGTCGTCGACGCGGCGAGATCGCTGCACGAGCGCTACCGGCGCGGCTGAGCTCGTCGCGGCCCCCGGTCGGGACGGGCGCGGCACCGCGGCCGCCCCACTAGCTTCGCCTCCGTGATACCCGAGCGATTCCGGCCCGTCGTCGAGGAGACCGCGGTCCTCGCGCAGCGGTTCGCTGCCGCGGGCCGCCGGCTCTACCTCGTCGGGGGCACGGTGCGGGACGGCTTCGTGGGGCGCCCCGGCGGTGGCGCGGCGTTCGACGAGTCGACCGACATCGACTGCACGACCGAGGCGCGACCCGGCGAGATCGAGACCATCGTGCGCGGCTGGGCGGACGCGGTCTGGCTCCAGGGCAAGGCGTTCGGGACGATCGGGTGCAGCTACCGCGGTCGCAGGTTCGAGATCACGACGCACCGGGCCGAGGCGTACGCGCCCGACTCGCGCAAGCCCGCGGTCGAGTTCGGCGACGACATCGCGCAGGACCTCGCCCGGCGCGACTTCACGGTGAACGCGATGGCGCTGTCACTGCCCGAGGTCGAGCTCGTGGACCCCCACGGCGGGCTGGCCGATCTCGCGGCGAAGGTGCTTCGCACGCCGCTCGACCCGGAGGAGTCCTTCGGCGACGACCCGCTGCGCATGTTGCGCGCCGCGAGGTTCGTCGCGGGCTACGGGCTCGAGCCGGCGGCCGACCTCGTCGCCGCGGTCGAGCGGCTCGCGCCGCGCCTCGAGATCGTCTCGGCCGAGCGGATCCGCGACGAGCTGGACAAGCTGCTCTGCCTCCCCGACCCGCAGGCCGGCCTCTGGCTCGTCGTCCGCACCGGTCTCGCCGCGCAGTTCCTCCCCGAGCTGAACGCGCTCGAGCTCGAGCAGGACCCGATCCACCGCCACAAGGACGTGCTCGCGCACACGATCGCGGTCGTGGCCAAGACGCGGCCGGACCTCACGCTCCGGCTCGCGGCGTTGCTCCACGACATCGGGAAGCCCCGCACCCGGGCCTTCGGCCCCGCGGGCGTGAGCTTCCACCACCACGACGTCGTCGGCGCGCGCATGGCCCGGTCGCGCATGGAGCAGCTGCGCTACCCGAGCGCCGAGATCGCCGCGGTCACCCGGCTCGTGGAGCTGCACCTGCGCTTCCACACCTACCAGCTCGGCTGGACCGACTCCGCGCTCCGGCGGTACGCGCGAGACGCCGGCCCGCTGCTCGGCCGGCTGAACGAGCTCACCCGAGCGGACTGCACGACACGCAACCGGCAGAAGGCCGTCGCGCTCGAGCGGAGGATGGACGAGCTGGAGGAGCGGCTCGCGGCGCTCCACGAGCGCGAGGCGCTCGACGCGATCCGGCCGGAGCTCGACGGGAGCGAGGTCATGGCACAGCTCGGCATCGGGCCCGGACCGGACGTCGGGCGCGCGCTCGCGCACCTGCTCGAGATCCGCCTCGACGAAGGGATCCTCGGCGAGGCGGAGATCCGCCACCGGCTCGACCGGTGGTGGAGCGAGCAGAACCCGGCCTGAGCGGGCTCGCCCACTTCGGGCTCAGCTGCCCGCCGAGAACTCCTCGATCATGCGGTGGGCGTCCTCGTCGCGGTACTGGACCGGCGGGGACTTCATGAAGTAGGCGGAGGGGCCGAGGAGCGGCCCGCCGATTCCCCGGTCGAGGCCGAGCCGGGCGCAGCGGACCGCGTCGATGATCACACCCGCGGAGTTCGGCGAGTCCCAGACCTCGAGCTTGAGCTCGACGTTGAGCGGGACGTCGCCGAAGTTGCGGCCCTCGAGCCGGATGTAGGCCCACTTGCGGTCCTCGAGCCAGGCGACGTGGTCGGACGGCCCGATGTGCACCGACTCGGCCGCGATGCCCCGGTCGATCTGGCTCGTCACGGCCCGGGTCTTCGAGATCTTCTTCGACTCGAGCCGGTCGCGCTCGAGCATGTTCTTGAAGTCCATGTTGCCGCCGACGTTCAGCTGGTACGTCCGGTCGAGCACCGTCCCGCGGTCTTCGAACAGCCGGGCGAGCACCCGGTGAACGATCGTGGCGCCGACCTGGCTCTTGATGTCGTCGCCGATGATCGGCACGCCCGCGTCCTCGAAGCGCTTCGCCCAGACCGGGTCGCTCGCGATGAACACCGGGATCGCGTTCACGAACGCGACCCCCGCCTCGAGCGCGGCCGTGGCGTACTGCTTCTGCGCGTGCTCCGAGCCCACCGGGAGGTAGGAGACGAGGACCTCCGCGCCGGTCGCGCGCAGCACCTCGGCGACGTCGACCGGCGGTGCCGGCGACTCCTCGACGACCTCGCGGTAGTACTTTCCGAGGCCGTCGAGCGTCGGGCCGCGCTCGACCGTCACGCCGAGGTCGGGGACGTCCGCGAACCGGATCGTGTTGTTCTGGCCGGCGAAGATCGCCTTGCCGAGGTCGAGGCCGACCTTGTCCGCGTCGACGTCGAACGCGGCGACGAAGTCGATGGCGCCCACGTGGTACCCGCCGAGTACGACGTGCATGAGACCCGGGACGGTCTCGGTCGGGTCGGCGTTGCGGTAGTACCCGACACCCTGGACGAGCGCGCTCGCGCAGTTGCCGACACCGGCGATCGCGACCTTGATCCTGTTTCCCCGAGCCGTCATGAAACGATCCTTCCGTCCGTGCTGTCCATCGATCTGTCTGCCGACTGCGGTCCCGGCGAGTACCGGGTGGCCGCCGCGGCCTCCGGCGTGCCCCGACCCTCGCCCGACTCCAGCGCCTTGCGCTCCTCGGCGAGCAGCCGCTCGACCCACATGAGGTCGTTCTCCACCGTCTCCCTCGCGTGCTCGGCGATCGCCGCCTCGTAGCTCCCCGCGGTCGCCGCGCGCGCCGCCGAGGAGCGTCGCGCGCTCTGGAGGCGGTCCGAGAGCTGGATGCGGCGTCGCTCGAGCAGCCGGATCCGGGCCGCGGGGCTGAGGTGCTGGGCGAACGCGAGCCGCAGCGAGAAGCTGCGCGCCTCCTCACCTCGCGGTTCGGGTGCCTCGAGGAGCTGCTCGAACACGAGCTCGCCCGCGGCGGTGATCTCGTAGACCTTGCGCGAGCGGGTGCCCCTCCCACCGAGCGCGGCCGCTGCCTTCGCGGTCGCCCGCCGCGCGACGAGCGCGGCGCGCTCGCCGGTGAGCGAGCCGGTCATCGGGGGGACGGCCGGCTCCATCCCGTCGGCTCGGCGCCCTCGCGGCGCGGTCCCGGTGTCGAGCGCGCGCACGGACCCGCCTGCTTCGAGGCGGGCGAGCGCCGGGTAGAGCGAGCCGAACGACAGGTTCGCCATGGGGCCGAAATCGTCCCTCAGGCGCTTGCGAAGGTCGTAGCCGTGCATCGGGCGCTGCTTCAGCAGGCCGAGGATCGCGAGCTCGAGCACGACCACACTGTAGCACCGTGATGTATCGACTCGATATGTCGGTTGTGCGACGCGGACCGACGTCGCCGCCGCGCGACCCACCGGGCAGCCATCCAGGCGGGACCGGGTGGAGCCGGCCGCAACGAGGCGTCCGGTAGCCTTGCGCCGTGGCGATCGGCTCGCAGCCCTCCCCAGGGGCGACCATCCCGACCGGCCTCGGCCAGGTCGAGTACCGGCTGCAGCGCGACTCCGCGGTGCGCGAGTACCAGCGCGGCCGGCTGTCGCGGCTCGACATCTGCGACGCCCAGCCGGAGCTGCTGCGCGTCGCCCAGCACCTCGGTCGCCCGACCGAGGTCGACTGCCCGATCTGCGAGGACACGAAGCTCGTCCACGTCTCGTTCGCCTTCGGCCCGCGCCTCCCGCCGAGCGGGCGTCCCCTCGCGTCGAACGCCGAGCTCCTCTCGATGGCGCGCAGCAAGGACGAGGTCGCGTTCTACGTCGTCGAGGTCTGCACAGCGTGCCGCTGGAACCACCTCCTGCGGATGTTCAACTCACAGGTCGCGCGCCGCCGGCCGCGCCCGGGGCGCGCGTAGCCCGGCTTCCTGGCCCGGCCGCCGTGGCCTCCGGCCACCATGGCCGGTAGTCTCCGATTGCCGCTGGCAGCCGCGTGGCGCTGGACGGCAGGAGGGGTGCCATGACGACGCTCGAGGCTCGTCCGAAGGTCGGCGTACCGGGAATCGCCGCCCGAAAGCGACGCGACGGTGCCGATCCCGTGGTGATGATCACCGCCTACGACACGCCGTTCGCACGGATCGTCGACGACGCGGGGGTCGACCTGATCCTCGTGGGCGACTCCGTCGCGGACAACGTGCTCGGCTACGAGGACACGCTCCAGGTCGACGTCGCTCAGATCGCGCACCACGTCGCCGCCGTCGCGCGTGCGCGGCCCCGGGCGCTGGTCGTCGCCGACATGCCGTGGATGAGCTACCACCTCGGCCCGGCGGACGCGCTGCGCAACGCCGCGGTGCTCGTGCGCGCCGGGGCCGACGCCGTCAAGCTCGAGGGTGGCAGGCGCCGCCTCCCCGTGGTGCAGGCGATCCTCGACGCCGAGATCCCCGTCATGGGACACCTCGGCCTCACGCCGCAGTCCGTCCACGCGCTCGGCGGGCTCCGGGTGCAGGCGCGCGATCCCGAGGCGGCCGCGGAGCTGCTCCTCGACGCGAAGGCCCTCGCGGTGGCGGGGTGCTTCGCGCTCGTCCTCGAGGGCGTGCCCGACGCGGTCGCGACCGCGGCGACCGGCGCCGTGGACGTGCCGACCATCGGGATCGGGGCGGGTGCCGACTGCGACGGCCAGGTGCTCGTCCTCCACGACGTGCTCGGGTTGTCGACGCGGCCGTCGCCGAAGTTCGTCCGGCGGTACGCGGACCTCGCGACGATCGCGCGCGACGCGGTCGCGGCCTACGCCGCCGACGTCCGATCCTCGGCGTTCCCGGGTGACGACGAGACGTACCACGCGTCGCCCGCTCTGCGCGACTCGCTCGCCGCGCGCGGCGACTGACCTGCGGCGATCCGACGGGCGGCGGCTCGCCGCACGGCGCCGCGGCCGCGTCGGGGCCCCGGTGTCACACCGCTCGGCCATCATCGGGGGCGCCGGTGCCGCGAGGCCCGGAGCTCCCGGAGCGCCGCTGCGGGGTGTATCGCAGCCGTCGGCTACCATGGCTCGGTCACACACGCCCCTGCCCCGGCTCGACCGGGGTCCCGAGCACCTCGAGGTGCCGGGTCCGGAGGAGGTACTGCCGCCTTGCGGCCCTACGAGATCGCAGTCATCTTCGACGCCAGCCTCGACGAGGCCGTCATCCGCGAGACCATCGACCGAGTGGTCAACCATGTCCGTGCCGAAGGTGGCACACCGGGACATGTCGACCGCTGGGGTCGCCGGACCTTCGCCTACGAGCTGAACCACCGGACCGAGGGCTACTACGTCTTCATCGAGGTGGTCGCGGCGCCCGAGGTGCTGGCCGAGGTCGACCGGACCCTCGCCCTCAACGACGCAGTGCTTCGTCACCGGGTCATCCGTCAGCCCGAGCACGTCGCCGGCCGCAAGCGCGGCCCGGCGACGACGCCCCCGGTTGCCGACGCGCCCCCGGCGGCCCAGGCGGGCTAGCAACAGTCGAAACGGAGACAGCGACATGGCAAACGGCAACACGGTCACGCTCGTCGGCAACGTCACGCGCGATCCCGAGCTCCGCTTCACCCCGAGCGGCCAGGCGACCGCGAGCTTCGGTCTCGCGGTGAACCGTCGCTGGCAGAACCGTCAGACCCAGGAGTGGGAGGAGGCGACCTCCTTCTTCGACGTCGTGTGCTGGCGGGAGATGGCGGAGAACGTGAGCGAGAGCGTGACGCGCGGCTCGCGGATCATCGTCACCGGCCGGCTCGAGCAGCGCAGCTGGGAGACGCCGGACGGGGACAAGCGCTCGCGGGTCGAGGTCATCGCCGACGAGCTCGGGCCGAGCCTGCGCTGGGCGACCGCGCAGGTCGTGAAGAACGAGCGGAGGGGGCCGGGCGGTGACGGCCCGGGAGGCGGGTCGCCGCCCCCCCGAGCACCGCGAGCTGCGGCAGACGCCGGGTACTCCGGCGAGGACGAGGAGCCTTTCTAGATGGCACGGAGCAACGACCGAGACCGCTCGACGCGGCGCGCCCCGAAAGACAACGGCCGGCGCACGAAGAAGAAGGTCTGCATCTTCTGCAAGGACAACATCGGCTACGTCGACTACAAGGACGTGAACCTGCTCCGCAAGTTCATGTCGGACCGCGGCAAGATCCGCGCGCGGCGCGTTTCGGGCAACTGCGCGCAGCACCAGCGCGCGGTCGCCGTCGCGATCAAGACCTCGCGGGAGCTCGCGATGCTGCCCTACACGCAGCGGACGACGACCGAGCGACCCGGCGGACGAGGTGGCGGTCGTGGCGGGCGCGACGGGGGCCGTGGCGGCGCGCCGTTCCCGCGCACGCCGGCGGCGCCCGCGGGCGCGAGCGCCGACGACCTCGCAGCTGCCGGCGCGGACACCGGGGCGCTCGTGTCGGTCGCGGACGCTGGTGTCGAGGAGATCGGGGCGGGCGAGTGAAGGTCGTTCTTCGCGCTGACGTGACCGGCATCGGCAAGCGCGGCGACATGGTCGACGTCGCCGACGGCCATGCCCGCAACTACCTCGTCCCGGCAGGCAAGGCGATCGTCGCGACCGACGGCGTCACCGGCCAGGCGGCGGCGATGCGCCGCTCGCGCGACGTACGCGACGCGAAGGACCGTGAGGGCGCCGAGGCCATCGCCCAGCGCCTCGTTCCGATGGTGATCACGATCCCGGCGCGCGCCGGGCGCGAGGGTCGGCTCTTCGGCTCGGTCACCCCGAGCGACGTCGTCGAGGCCGTGCACTCGCAGACCGGTCTGGAGATCGACCGGCACAAGTTCCTCGACCACGAGCCGCTCAAGACGCTCGGCACGCACGACATCGGCGTTCGCCTCCACCCGGAGGTCGAGTTCCGCCTGACCGTCGAGGTCGTCGCGGGATAGCTGCCGCACGCCGCCGTCGCGGCGCGCCGGGCCGGTCGCGCGCCCGGCGCCCCGGTGTCACACCGCATCGCTGTCACACCTCGTCGGTACGCTCCGGCCGTGGATCGTCCGCGCATTCGCACGCCCGCACGCGGCCCGCGCACTGTGATCGCTGCCGACCTGCGCTTCGCCGCGCTACCCACAGGCCGGCTCGGTTCGTCCCCGGTTCGTACACAGGAAGGCGGTAGATATCCCCCAGAAGTTGCCCTATCGGTTCCCAGGCCGGTAGGTGCAGGGTGAGTCCCGCCATGCTCCAGCCGCTCGACGAGTCCCGACGACGATCCCGGCCGCACGACGCCCCCGCTCCGTCGGGTGGATCGCGCGTCCCTCCGCACAGCCTCGAAGCCGAGGAGTCACTCCTCGGCGCGATGCTCCTGTCTCGCGACGCGACCGCGGTCGCGCTCGAGCGTTGCTCGGCGGGCGACTTCTACCGGCCGTCGCACGGTCAGGTGTTCGGGGCGATCACGTCCCTGTACGCGAAGGGCGAGCCCGCGGACGCGGTGACCGTCGCCGAGGAGCTGCGACGTGCCGGCGTGCTCGAGGACGTCGGCGGGACCGCGGCGCTCGTCGGCCTGCAGTCGAACACGCCGGCGATCTCGAGCGCGGGGCGCTACGCGAGGATCGTCGAGGAGCACGCGCTGCTCAGGCGGCTCATCGGCGTCGCGCAGGAGATCGCCGAGATCGGCTACGGGCTGCCCGAGGACGTCACGGAGGCGGTCGACCGGGCGGAGACGCTCGTGTTCGACGTCGCGCAGCGGCGGACGACCGACACGATCGCACCGCTCCAGGACCTTCTCAGCCGGAGCCTCGATCGGCTCGAGGAGCTCTACGGCCGCGACGAGTCGATCACTGGCGTCCCCACCGGATACCACGAGCTCGACGAGCTCCTCGCGGGACTGCAGCCCTCGAACCTCGTGGTCGTCGGCGCGCGTCCCTCGATGGGCAAGACCGCCTTCGCGCTCGGCATGGCGTCGCACGCGGCGCTCCAGGGGACGCCCGCGCTCTTCTTCTCGCTCGAGATGAGCCATCTCGAGATCGCCCAGCGGGTCCTGTGCGCCGAGGCGCGGGTCGACGCCTCGCGGATGCGCAACGGCCGCCTCGTCGAGAACGACTGGTCGAAGATCAGCCACGCGATCGGCCGTCTCGGCAACGCCCCGCTCTTCATCGACGACAACCCGAACGTCACCGTCATGGACATCCGGGCGAAGGCCCGGCGGATGAAGGCGCGCGACGGCCTCGGTCTCGTCGTCGTCGACTACCTGCAACTCATGACCGGGCGCAACAGCGCGGAGAACCGGCAGGTCGAGATCTCGGAGATCAGTCGCGGCCTGAAGATCCTCGCGCGGGAGCTCGAGATCCCCGTGGTCGCGCTGAGCCAGCTCTCGCGGGGTCTCGAGAGCCGCTCGGACAAGCGGCCGATGCTCGCGGACCTGCGCGAGAGCGGTGCGATCGAGCAGGACGCGGACGTCGTGATGTTCATCTACCGCGACGAGGTGTACAACCACGAGTCGGCGGACCAGGGCTCCGCGGAGGTCATCGTCGCGAAGCACAGGAACGGGCCGACCGGGTCGGTCGACCTCGCGTTCGTGGGGAACTACGCGCGCTTCGCGAACATGGCGCGGGTGTGAGCGCCGGGGCTCGGTAGACCACGCATCGTGGGGACCGGGTGCCGACCGTCCGGCGCCGAGCCCCCGCCCGCCGCCAGCGAGGGATCGTCCCTGCGCCGGCGACCCGGCCGACGCCTCGCGCCGCGCCGGGTACGTGCCCGGCGCGCTGTCCCCGGCCGCGGCGAGGTGCCGGATAGCATCGTCGAGAGGACAAATGGGAGACCGACGGCGGACCGCGACGTCCAACTTTGGAGTGGGCCGTCGGGAGAGTCACGACGCCACCGGCTTCTACCGCCGCTTCCGCCCGCCCGAGGTGAGCGACGCGCAGACCGTGCTCGTCCCCGAGCCGGTCGCGACGCCGTTCGTGCTCGGCGACGCGCGCGACATGGGCGCGGTGCGCGACGGGTCGGTCGCACTCGTGGTCACGTCGCCGCCCTACTTCGCTGGCAAGGCCTACGAGGAGGAGCTCGAGCGCGAGGGCGTTCCCGCGTCCTACCTCGAGTACCTCGAGCTGCTCTCCGAGGTGTTCTCGGAGTGCGTCCGGAAGCTGGAGCCGGGCGGCCGGATCGCGGTGAACGTCGCGAACCTCGGACGCAAGCCGTACCGGAGCCTGTCGTCCGACGTCATTCGGATCCTCCAGGACGAGCTGGGCCTGCTCCTTCGCGGCGAGCTCATCTGGCAGAAGGGGGAAGGGGCCAGCGGCTCGTGCGCGTGGGGCTCGTTCCGGAGCGCGGCCAACCCGGTGCTGCGCGACATCACCGAGCGCGTGGTCGTCGCGAGCAAGGGGCGTTTCGACCGGGCGCGCTCGGTCAAGCAGCGCGAGGTGGAGGGTCGCCCCTTCCGGAGCACGCTCATGACCGAGGACTTCATGGCGCTCACGCTCGACGTGTGGGCGATCCCGCCGGAGAGCGCGCGGCGCGTCGGCCACCCGGCACCGTTCCCGGTCGAGCTCCCCGAGCAGCTCATCCGCCTGTACACGTTCGAGAACGACCTCGTCCTGGACCCGTTCATGGGCAGCGGCTCAGCGCTCGTCGCGGCCGCCCGGCTCAACCGCCGCTACGTCGGCTACGACCTCGACCCCGGGTACGTGGAGATCGCACGGCAGCGGGTGGAGCAGGAGCTCGCATCGCCCGCGGCGGAGCTGTCGGAACACCGGGCGCGGCGCGAGGTCGCCCCTCCGGGCGGGCAGGAGTTCGAGCGCCGGGCCGTCGCCGAGGGCAAGGCGGCCCAGAAGCTCGCCGAGGAGGTGCTCGTCGACGCCGGATTCGCGATCGTCGAGCGGAACCGCCGCATCGCCCGAACCGGGGTCACCGTGAACTTCGTGGCGAAGGACCGGAGCGGCGGCGACTGGTTCTTCGACGTGTCGGGCGCGTTCACGAGCCACCGCGGCGGCCTCCTGCGCACGGACGCCGTGTGGAAGTCGCTCGGCCGGGCGAACGCGTTGCGCGGCCCGATGCGAGGTCACGTGCGCCTCGTGTTCTTGACGACCCATCTCCCGAAGCGGCCGTCCGAGGGCGACACGGCGCTTCGCGCCGCGGGACCCACGGCGTTCTTCGACGCGATCGAGATGCTTTCCGACACCGGACGCGACCGCCTCGAGCAGTATGCGGGCGGAGTTCGCCGCTCGCCGCTCGCCGGCTTCTGGTCACCGTCGGACCTCGCGACGCCGCACCCCTGATGGCCCGCCTCGTGGCCTGCGCCGTCGTTCGCGACGACCCCCCCAGGTCTTGCTCGCCGAGGACCAGGAGACCCTGAACCGGGTGCTCGCGCTCCGCCTCATCGCGCGCACGCGGGCGGCGGACATCACCGCCGAGGAGCGCGCCCGGCTCCGCGCGGCGCTCCTCGAGGAACGCTGGGGTGACGCGGTCGAGCTGTGGATGAGCCTGGACGGCCGCCCCGAGGTCGACGTCTACCCCTCGTTCGACCTGTACTCGGCCGACGACGTCGAGCTCGCGGAGCTCGAGCTCCGCTTCACCGCGCTGTTCGAGGAGTAGGCGCGCGGGCACGCGCTCGGCGACCTCGACGAGACGCGGGTGCGCGCCGCCCGCCGGCGCCGCCGGCGGCGACGGCCCGGCAGCCGCGCTAACGGTCGACGCGCCCCGACTTCGCGGCCTTCACCTCGTACATCACGCGGTCCGCGGCCGCGAGCAGGTCGTCGACGGTGGTCGGGTCGAGCGCGTCGCGCGCCGCCCAGCCGATCGACACCTCGACGGCGCTTCCGACCTCGTCGACCGTCGCGGGCGCGCGCAGCTGCTCGCGGACGCGCGCCTCGACGAGGTCGCACCCGGCCTCGTCGAGGCCGAGCGCGAGCGCGACGTACTCGTCGCCCCCGATGCGCGCAACGAGGTCCGCGCGACGAAGCGCCCGCCCGAGCGCGCGGCCGACCGCCCGAAGCGCGCGGTCGCCCGCCACGTGACCGAGCCGGTCGTTGAGGAGCTTCATGTTGTCGACGTCGAGCAGCATGAGCCGCACCGGGCAGCTCTGGCGGTCGGCGAGCGCGAGGAGGTGCGATCCCGCGTCCTGCAGCCCCCGACGGTTGCGCAGCCCGGTGAGGTCGTCGGTCAGCGCGAGCTCGCGCAGCTCGGCGCTCATCTGCACGAGCCGTCGCTCCATCTGGACCCGGTCGGTGACGTCCCGGACGATCGTGCAGGTGCGCGACGTTCCGTCCGGCTCGGTGAAGCACTGTGCGCTCATCTCGATCTCGACGGTCGTGCCGTCGCCGCGGACCATGCGTGCGACTCCCCGGACGCTCCCCACGCGCTCGCGCTCGTGGAGCAGCATGGCCCACCGCTCGTCCGACGGGTCGGCGAGACCCTGGCGGCCGCGCGCGCATATCTCCTCCTCGGTCATCTTGAGGATCTCGCACGCGGCCGAGTTCGCCGACAGGACGCGTCCGTCCGGCACGGTGAAGAACACTCCGTCCGGGCAGTTCTCGTACAGCGCCCGGTAGGCCCCGAACTCCAACGCCGTCGTCACGTCCCGCCTCCCGCGCCTTCGCCGGTCGCGCGACCGCCCTGGTGGCGCGACGCGGAGATGTTAGTTGGACCGATCGCGGCGTCGGTGCTCCCGGACGCGTCCGGCCGAGCCGGCAGGCGGGCGCGTGGTCGGCCGGCACGCGCGCGAACGAGCGCCGTCGGCGAGACTGTCGCCCATGGCGTTCGGTCAGCAGTCCGGTCCACCCGCGTCCCCGCGACAGCTGCGCGAGCTGACCGAGCTGCTCGTCGCTGCCGGGCATCGCGACTTTCGCGACGCGCGTGGCCCGCTCGGCCTTACCCAGCGGCAGGCTGCAGGGCGGTTCAGCCGGGACGAGGCCGACGCTCTCGTCGAGCGACTGCGCGGCGAGGAGGCCGGTCGCGACGGACCGGCCGGGGAGGAGCCGCCGCCCGCCCCGGAGCCTTCGCTGCGCTGGGTGCCGGCCGAGCGGCTCGCAGGCGAGCTCCGGCGGCGCGGCTGGACGGTCGTCGGTCCGCGCGCACCGGACGACGGTGGCGACCCCGCACGCGTCACCGGCGGGATGCGCCCGCCGGAGCGGCCGTGACGCCCCGAGCGCGTCGAGGCGCGATGGACCGGCTCGGGGGCGTCCCACGACCCGCCGCGCGACGCGGTGGCCGCCTCCTCGTCCTCGCGGCCGGAGCGCTCGCGCCGTTCGCGCTGGGCGCGGCCGCGCTCTCGGCGGCAGGCGCGCCCGTAGCCGGCGCGCGCCCGCGGCCCCCGGTCGTGCACGAGGTGTTCTCACCGACGCTCCCGTGCGACCACCGGACGACGGTCGGCGAGCTGGGGTGCGAGGAGCACGCGTTGCTGGCGGCGGACGCGCGCATCGACCGGGAGGTCGCCGTGATCTTCCCGCTGCTCCACGACGACGCCGCGCGGCGTCGGCTCGTCCGGGCCGAGGCCGCGTGGTTCGCGTTTCGCGTCGCGGACTGCACGAGCCAGTCGGACATCTACGAAGGGGGGTCGCAGGCCGCGGTCGTCGCCGCGGCCTGCGCGGTGTACGACGACGGGGCGAGGAGCGCCGATCTGCGCCGCTTCTACGACGGCCTCGTGCAGGGGAGGAGCACGACCGCGACCTTCCCGTGAGGAGGTCCGTGCGGCGCACGAGACCCGGCGGCAACGCTGCGCGCGCCGCCGGCGCGCTCAGGCGGGGGCGCCGGGCAGGACGCGGTCGAGCAGCTTCGACATCGGGCACCATCCGGCGCCGACCATGAGCAGCTGGTTCGCCCCGACGACCGCGGGTAGGAGCGAGAACCAGGGGTTCACCACGACCGCGAGCGCCGTGCCGGCAAGGGTGAAGGTCCCGGCGAGCAGGAACAGGACGCGCTGTGTGGGCCACGGCCGCGCCGTCCGGCACGCACTCGCCTGGCCCGGTCGCGGATGGGCCGACTCTGTCATGCCGCGAATATACCCGATGGGGTATAGGTCGCGCGGCGACCGGCCCGCGGTCCGGACGCTCGCGCGAGGCGCGCCCGGGGGTCCGTCGGAGATGGGCAGTCAGGCACCGGGCCGGGCGAGGCGGCTGCGCACGACGCGCTCGCCACCGCCCGCCTTCGCGCGGTACAGGGCCGCGTCGGCCGCCGCGCGCAGCTCGCGGATGCGCGCAGGCGGTCCGGCCGCGACGCCGGCGCTGAGCGCGACGGCGAGCCGCGCGCCCCCGCAGTCGAAGCGCGCCCCGTCGATGCGCCGGAGGAACGCCGTCGCCCGCTCGACCGCCACGTCGATGTCCGCGCCGGATATCACGACGGCGAACTCGTCGCCGCCGAGGCGCACGGCGAGGTCGCACGGTCGGATGCCGCGCTCGAGGACCCGACCGATCCCGACGAGGACCGCGTCGCCGGCGAGGTGCCCGTAGCGGTCGTTCACTCCCTTGAACGCGTCGACGTCGAGCAGGATGTGCACGACGGACTCGACGCCGTCGCGCTCGAGGTCCGCGAGGTACTGCTCGAGCGCACGCCGGTTGCCGGCTCCGGTGAGGTCGTCGAGGCGCGCGTGCCGGCTCAGGACCTCTCGCTCCGACGAGAGCCGCTCGGCGTCCACCCCCGGGCCCGCATCGACGCGAGCGACGCGAGGCGGGCCGCCCAGTGCTCGTCGAGCTGGCGACGTCCGTATCGGAGGCCCGCGGACGCGCCGGCGCCGGCCTCGACCGTCGCCGCGAGGTGGAGCGCGAGATCGTAGAGGTGGGGGTGGAGGTGCGGGTCGATCGACGTGATCGCGGCCTCCGAGCGGTCGCGGGCGGAGCGGCGACCCGCCGCCGCGTCGCTGAGCGCCCACGCGAGCCGGGCGAGCCCGGCGGAGCGCGGCTCCTCGCCCACGGGTAGGCCGCGCAGCAGCGCGTCAGCCCGGTCGGCGATGTCGTGCCCGGCGATCGCGGCGAGCACGAGCCCGAGCGAGTCGAGCTCGACGCGCCAGGTGTCGGGGATCTCGGAGCGGTCGACGGCGGCGGTGAGCTCCTCCCACGCTCGCCAGCGCCCGGCTGCGGCCTCGCGCTCGTCGAGCTGCACGAGCATCGCGGCCCAGGCCACCTGCGCCTCGGCGCGGTTGAACACGATCGGCGCGAGCAGGAAGTCGACGGAGTGCGCGGGCTCGGCGGCGCCGAGCGCCAACGCCGCGCCATACTGATCGTCGCACAGGCTGCGGCTGTACAAGGTGTTACCGCACGCGGTGTGCGCGCTGATGCGCTCGAGCACGTCGTCGCTCTCGGGTCCGGCGTGCTCGAGCAGCACGACGGCACGTGCGAGATCCTCCGCACGCGCCCCCGCGCCCGCGGGCGCGTCCCCCGAGACGCCCGTGTCCGCGCGCATCGCGAGGCCGAGCGCGAGCATCACCGAGTCGCCCTCCGCCGCGCTCCGCTCCACGAGCTCGCCGACGGCGTCGCGTGCGCCGGGCGACTTCGAGTACCACGCGTGCACGGCGCGGCCGAACAGCCCGGCGCGAGCGACGTCCGACCAGCCGCGCCCGCGCGCGTCGGCGGCGAGCGCCTCGAGGACGTCCAACGCCGTCGGGACGCCGGCCTGGACGTCGCGGATCAGCTCGAACGCGCGCACCTGGGCAGCACGCTGCTCGCTTGGCTGTGCCGCACCGCCCGACATCGAGAGCCTGCCCTCCGTGCGCGTCGCGTCCCCTCGAGCGGCCCGCCGGCCCTCCGCGAGGTAACCGTGCGAGGTGCGTCCTACACCTGCCGGGCGCGCGAACGGCGTGCTGCGCCGGATTGTGGATGCCCGCGGTTCAGCAGGCCCGTGGGTCGTAGGGGGGGACGGGCGGCGTCGCGGGCGTCGGCGCGCTGAAGTTCGGGTTCGTCGTGGTCGTGACTGGCACCGCGGTCGAGGCCGTCGTCGCGCCAGGTGCCGTCGAGCCGACCGCGCCCGTCTTCGCGGCCGCCGGCGCCGGCGAGGCGACGGTCAGGTCCGATCCCGCGATCACGCTGACGTCGGCGCCGGCCGCCGGCGTGCCCTGCCCGAGCACGACCGTCCCCGAGAGGGATGCCATCACGCGCTCGGCCTGGTCGAGGTGGCCCGCGGCGTAGCGCACGGTCGTCTCCGACACCGGCCCGACGTACTCGGACGCGGACGTCGGCACGATGCGGTAGCCGAGCGCGCGGAGCCGCGCGGACGTCGCCGCGGTCGCGGCGGACGAGTTCGTGCCGTCGACGACGGAGACGGAGATCGACGCCGGGTGGAGCGCGAGCCCCGGTGCGGGGTGCCCCATGAACTCGGCGATCGTCCGTGAGTCCTGCGGCTGGGTCGGGAACACGACGTCGCCGTAGTTGTAGCCCTTGTAGTAGTAGGTCGCCGCGTTGACGACGATCGGCGCGGTGAGCTGCGGCGCGGTGCCGAAGTTGGCGTGGCGGAAGTCGAGCGCGAGCCGGAGCATCTCGGTGGCGCCGAAGGTGCTGTCGACCGTGAGATCCGGAGCGATCGCTCCGATCAACGCGTTGTCCGTGAGCGGGTTGCCGAGCCCGCGCTTCGCGATCTCCGTCGCGAGGACCCTGACGAACGCGTGCACCCTCGTGATCCGACCGAGATCGCCCGACCCGTCGTACTGACCGCCGGAGTTCGGCGTGTAGTAGGTCCCGGCGACACCCGCGGCGCGGATCGCCGGGACGTTCATCTTCTGGCCCTTCGTGAAGTAGTAGAGGTGGCGCGAGCGCACGAGCTCGAGCGCCTGGACCCCGTTCAGGTACTGGCAGCCGGTCCGGGTGATGTCGAGGTCGGAGTTCGCGTCGTAGAGGCGGTCGGGGAAGTACATGCGGATGCCGCCCAGCGCGCTGACCACGTTCGCGAACGTGCCGAAGTTCAGCTCGACGAAGTGGTTGATCGGGATCCCGAAGTCCTGCTGGATCGCGGCGGCGAGCTGGTTCGGACCGTCGACGAGCGACGCGTCGATCTTGTTGTAGAGCCCGCCGGCGCGCGCTCCGGGCACGAAGGTGTCCCTCGGGATCGAGAGCAGCGCGACGCGGTGGTCGGCCGGGACGAGCCGGAGCACCATGACGACGTCGCTGTTGATCCCGGTCACGCCCGCCTTGCACTGCGCGACGAAGTTCGCGAGCCCCTTGACCGCGCACCGGTTCGTCGAGCCGATGAGCAGGATGTTCTCGGTGGGTCCCGTGACCGTGGTCGGCGTGAGGTGGTGCGCGGCGACGCGGTGGATCTGGTGGATCCGGTACGCGCCGTACCCGGTCACCGCGCCGGCGATGACGACCACGACCAGCA
>Ga0307373_10006912_pt1 | contig 17885 bp, 16 predicted proteins | sample OX2MG_FD_202534 | JGI IMG/M metagenome (GOLD analysis project Ga0307373, IMG submission 202534) | Soil microbial communities from Risofladan, Vaasa, Finland - OX-2 | ecosystem: Environmental > Terrestrial > Soil > Coastal area > Acid sulfate soil | place: Finland: Risofladan, Vaasa | collected... | reverse complement strand
CCGGCAGATAGGTCTCGGCGACTTTCACCCTGCCGATCGCGGCTTTGAAATTATCGAGGTCGCGCTTCAAATCGGCCTGGCCGACATAGCGCAGCTTGTCGATGCAGACCGGGCGCGTCGGCGTGCCTTGCTGCAGCCGCGCGCGCGGATTGGCGGTCGATTCGAAATAGTCCGGGAATTTGGTGCGGTCGCGCGCCGTGATCTCGAGCCGGCGATAATCCGTGGTCGGGCGCGCTTCGTAGCCGGCGATCCGCAGGCGTACATAATCGGTAAAGTTCGATTTCGACAGCTCGCCGTCATTGATGCTGTCGAGCCCGCTCTTGACCTGTTGCTGCACGATCTCGGCGACCGCCGATTTAAGGCGGGCGTCGAGCGCCGCCTGGTCGACCGCCTCGCCGCGCGATTGGGCGAGGACCATCGCGCGCAGGTCGGGCGGCCGCGGCAGCGCGCCGGCATGGGTCGTCAGGATTCGATCGGTGCTGTAGATCATGGCCTGTCAATTCCTCCCTCGGCGATGTCGAAGTGTCGCTCGCGGGCGTGGACGACGGCAAGCGCAATCGAGGCTACGATCCCTGCCGCCGGACGCAATCTTGCCCACCGTGCCGTGGGGGGCTGGGCCGTGCTTGGGGAAGCGAAGGAGCATCGCATGAAGACGAAAGCCGCTGTCGCCTACGAGGCCGGAAAGCCGTTGGTGATCGAAACCGTCGATCTCGCCGGCCCGCGCGCGGGCGAGGTGCTGATCGAAGTGAAGGCCACCGGCATCTGCCACACCGACGAATTCACGCGCTCGGGCGCCGATCCCGAGGGCCTGTTCCCCGCGATCCTCGGCCATGAAGGTGCGGGCATCGTGGTCGATGTCGGGCCGGGCGTGACGACGCTGAAGAAGGGCGACCACGTCATCCCGCTCTACATGCCCGAATGTCGGCAGTGCAAATCCTGTCTCTCGCACAAGACCAATCTCTGCACCGCGATCCGCGCGACCCAAGGCAAAGGGCTGATGCCCGACGGCACCAGCCGCTTCTCGCTCGCCGGCAAGCCGATCCATCACTATATGGGCTGCTCGACCTTCGCCAATTTTACCGTGCTGCCCGAGATCGCGGTGGCGAAAATCCGGCCGGACGCGCCGTTCGACAAGGTCTGCTACATCGGCTGCGGCGTCACCACCGGCATCGGCGCGGTCATCAACACGGCGAAGGTCGAGCCGGGCGCCAATGTCGTGGTGTTCGGGCTTGGCGGCATCGGCCTCAACGTCGTCCAAGGCGCGCGCATGGCCGGCGCCGACAAGATCATCGGCGTCGATACCAATCCCAAGCGCAAGGCGCTGGCCGAGCAATTCGGCATGACCGACTTTGTGAACCCGACTGAAATCGGGGCCGATCTCGTCGCCCACCTCGTCGCGCTGACCGATGGCGGCGCCGATTACAGCTTCGAATGCATCGGCAATGTCGAGGTGATGCGCCAGGCGCTCGAATGCTGCCATCGTGGCTGGGGCGTTTCGGTGATCATCGGCGTCGCCGGCGCCGGCCAGGAAATCAAGACGCGGCCGTTCCAGCTCGTGACTGGGCGGGTGTGGAAGGGCACGGCCTTCGGCGGCGCGCGCGGCCGCAGCGACGTGCCGAAGATCGTCGACTGGTATATGGACGGCAAGATCAATATCGACGATCTCATCACCCACACGCTGCCCTTGTCCGACATCAACCGGGGTTTCGACCTCATGCATGCGGGCGAATCGATCCGCAGCGTTGTGGTCTATTGACGAAATGATTTAGACTTTGTCGATGCGGCGCCAAGCCGCCGCCAAGGGAGGATTGAAATGAAGGTCGTCGTTTATGGTCAGGACAAACGCGTCGGCGTATTGCGCGACAATTCGGTGATCGATCTATCCGCGGCCTGCGCCAAATATCTCCATGAGGCCAAAGGCGAGGCGCATGCGACCGAGCTTGCCGCCGCGTTGGTGCCGCCCGATCTCGCGCGCTTGATCGAGGGCGGCCGGCGCGCGCTCGACGATGCTGGAAAGGCGCTCGATCATCTCGCCAATGCCAAAGACCGGAACGATCCGCGCGGCGTGAAAATCGTCTTCCCGGCGAGCGGGGTCAAACTCCATGCGCCGCGTCCCGCCGGAACGCGCATCGCCTGCGCCGGCTCCAACTTCACCACCCATCGCGAGCGCATGACCAGGCGCTCGGGCCGCGAGCTGCGCGCGCCGTTCATCTGGGGCTTCTGGAAAATCAGCGATCCGATCGGCCCCGGCGAGGACATGATCTATCCGACGCGCTGCGACCGGCTCGATTACGAGGGCGAGCTGGCGATCATCCTCGGCAAGGGCGGCAAGGATCTGAAGCCCAGCCAGCTCAAGGATTGCGTCTGGGGCGTGACGCTGTTCTGCGATTGGAGCATCCGCAGCCCGCGCGAGCCGCTCGGCCCGATGAATTTCGCGGCGCCCAAGAATTTCGACACCTCCCATTCGCTCGGCCCCTGCATCGCCGTCGACGAGGTCGATTGCACCAATGTCGATATCGAGACTTTCGTCAACGGCCAGCGCCGGCAATCGCATAATACGCGCGAGATGACCTTCTCGTTCGGGCAATATCTCGAATACCTCTCGCGCGATCTGACCTTGCGGCCGGGCGACCTCATCTGCAGCGGTACCGGCGAGGGCACCGCCGCCGATGCCAGCCCGACCGGCGAGGACGGCACGCAACCGCCCGATCTGTTCTTGAAGATCGGCGACCAGGTCGAGATCAAATCGCCGCAGGTCGGCAGCCTTAAAGCGCAGATCGTCGCGAAGGCGAGATAGCGCTTACCGCAGCAAAAGTCGGGGCAGATAGAGGGCGAGTGCGGGGAAGGCGAGGATCAGGCCGAGGCGGACGAAATCCCCCATCCAGAACGGGATCACGCCCCAATAGATTTGCTTCAGCGGCACCTCGGGCAGCAGCGACTTCAAGACGAAGATGTTGAGCCCCAGCGGCGGATGCAGCACGCTCATCTCGACCACCACCACCAGCACGATCCCCCACCAGGTGAGATCGAAGCCGAGCGCGGCGACGATCGGCACGAAGATCGGCACGGTCAAGAAGATCAGCGCGAAGCCTTCGATGAACATCCCCAGCACGACATAGAACGCCATGATGATGAGGATGACCTCGAACGGCGTCGCATCGAGCTTCTGGATGAAGGCCAGCACGCCTTCCGACATGCCCGAGATATTGACGAACTGGTTGAGCACCAGCGCGCCGAAGATCACGGTAAACACCATCGCGGTGGTGGTCGCGGCCTCGACCAGCGATTCGTAGAAAATCCGCCAGCTCATCTTGCGGCGCAGGATCGCCAGCGTCAGCGCGCCGGTCGCGCCGATGCCGCCTGCTTCGGTCACGGTGAAGACGCCGAAGGTGATGCCGCCCATGATCAAGGCGAACAGCGTCAGCACGCCCCAAACCTTGTAAAGCGAGCGCCAGCGCGTGCCCCAGCTCGGCCGCTCGGCGCGCGGCCCCGCTTTCGGATTGACCAGGGTCACGACCTGCACGACGCCGAAATAGACCGCGATCGAGACGAACACCGGCAAGATCGCGGCAAGAAACAGCTTGACGATGTCTTGCTCGGTCAGGAGGCCGTAGACGATCAGCGCGCCGCTCGGCGGCACCAACATGCCGAGCGCGCCGCCTGCGGCCACCGTTCCGGTGCTCAGCGAATCGGCATAGTGATAGCGTCGCATCGACGGCACCGCGACGCGCGCCATCGTTGCCGCGGTGGCAAGCGAGGAGCCGCAAATCGAGGCGAAGCCGGCGCAGGCGGCGATGGTCGCGAGCGCCAGGCCGCCGCGATAGTGGCCGAGCCAGCGATGCGCCACGTCGTAGAGGTCGTCGCTCAGCGCTGCGTGATTGACGAACGCGCCCATCAGGATGAAGAGCGGCAGCACCGCGAACTGGAAATCGAGCGTCAGGCCCAAGATCTGCTGCCCGGCCATCGCCGCGGCGGCGGTGAGGCCGGCGGGATGAACGAAAGCGAAGCCGAAGAACCCGACCGTGAACAGCACGATGCCGAGCGGCACGCCGAGGAAGAATCCGATCAGCATGACGGCGAATCCGATCAGTGCGGTCAGCATTATTCCGGCCCTGCCGTCTCGGCGTCGGGCGGCTCCACGTCGTCATGGCCGCTCAACAGCAGATAGAGCCGCGCGAACGCGACCAGCGCCGCAACCCCCGAGAGCGCGGCGAAAATATAGGTAAACGGCGCTTCCGGAATGTTGAGATAGGTGCTGAGCGCGCCTTCCTCTTGCAACTCGATAGCCTGGAGAAGGATGAGATAGCCGATGAAGCCGAGGCCGATGCCGGTCGCCGCCAGAACGAAAGCCCGCTGCACGAACAACGCGCGCCCCTTGAGCAACGCGGCGAACGAGCGCACCGCGATGTGGCGCTGCATGTAGGTCACGAGCGGCAGCGCCGAGAAGATGATGAAGCCAAGCAGAAAGGACTGCATCTCGCCGTCGCCCGGGATCGGCATGTCGAGGAAATAGCGCGCGACCACGCTCGCGAAGGTCAGCGCCATCATGCCGAAGAGGCACGCCGCCGCGATCGGCCCGAACAGCCGCAGAGACCAAGCCTGAGCAGGCCGTGTGGGTGCCTCGCGAGGGCTCATTTCGCCGATGACGCGGCCAGCTCTTGCGCGGTCTGCCGGAAATAATCGTAGGCGGCCTGGCCGTCGATGCCGCGTGCCTTGGCATCGGCCATCCAATTGGCCTTGAAGAAGCCGATGCGCGATTTGAGCTGCGCCATGAATGCGGGGCTCGCCTGATGGGTCTCGATCCCGTTCTGCTTGATCAGCGGATCGGCCAAATTGTCCTGATCGACGAAGCCCTGTGCCGCCATCCGCGACAGGACTTCGTACGAAACTTTGTCGATGGTCGCCTTGTCCTCGGGCGAGAGGCTGTCGTATTTGTGCTTGTTCATGAAGAAGGTCTCGAGATTGTAGCCGAGCTGACCGGGAAAGAAGGTGATCTGCTTGGTGTAGCGCGCGAGTTGGAACGAGATCAGCGAGCCTTTGCCGGTCACGGCACCGTCGACGATGCCGCTCGACATGTACTCGAACATGCTGTTCGCCTGCTCGGCCGTCACCGGCGTCGCGCCGAAAGCCGCCAACGCGGTTTTCATGTTGGGCGTCGCGACCCAGATTTTGAGACCCTGGAAATCCGCGATCTTGGTGACCGGCCGGCGCACGGTCTGCAAGGTATTGCCGCCATTGACCCAGAGGCCCAGCAGCTTCACCTCCTTATATTCGTTCGCCGGCGCGAAATATTTTTGCTGGGTGCGCCAGATCGCGACCGAGGCCGCGATCGAATTGGGTGCGAGGAACGGGATCTCGGCGAGGAAGGGCAGCTTTACCCGCTCGCGGATGTAGTCGTTCGGGGTCAGCGCGACGTCGGCAACGCCGCTTGTTACCATTTCCCATTGCCGGGGCAGGGGCGCCAGCGAGGCGGCCGGCATCACGATCTTGATGTGGCCCCTCGATTCGCGCTCGACCGCTTCCTTCCACGGCTCATAGACGCCGACGAAGAACGAGGATGCCCGCGGCATCACCACATTCATGGTCAGCGTTGCATCCGCCCGCGCCGGCGCGTGCGGCGTCATCCCCATCGGGAGCGCCACGCCGGATAATAGAAGCAGCCGCCTGATTGTCCGCCGAGACATCGTTTCCTCCCTGCCGCGCGACCGCCGTTTGGCCACAAAGCTATGCGACCGGCCGCGCCCTGTCGAGCGCGACGATGGCGGTTGACGTCGTGGGCGATGCGCCATCAAGCTACGGTGCCCGGCGGGCGTGGGCAGCGAGCGAGGCGGTTCATGATCATCGACATCTACAATCACTTCATGCCGAAGCCGTTTCTCGACCGGCTCGGCGACCTGGTTCCCGGGCATATCGTGCTGAAAGCGTTTCCGCGCCTGCGCACGTTGTGGGATGTGGAGGCGCGGTTGAAGCTGCTCGACCGCTTCGGCGATTACCAGCAAGTGCTCTCGCTCGCGAACCCGCCGCTCGAGCTTCTGGCCGGACCGGAGCAGACGCCGGAACTGGCGCGCATCGCCAATGACGGGCTTGCCGAGCTGTGCCGCGCGCATCCCGACCGCTTTCCCGCTTTCATCGCCTCGATGCCGATGAACAACGTCCTGGCCTGCCTCGCCGAGATTGACCGCACGGTCGGCACGCTCGGCGCGCGCGGCATCCAGATCTTCACCAACGTCAACAACACGCCGCTCTCCGCGCCTGAATTGCGGCCGATCTTCCGCCGGATGCGCGAGCACGATCTGCCGATCTGGATTCATCCGATCCGCGGGCCGAACTTTCCCGACTACGCCGGCGAAAGCGCGTCCGAGGCCGAGATCTGGTTCACCTTCGGCTGGCCTTACGAGACCACGGCCGCGGTGACCCGGCTCATCTATTCCGGCATCTACGACGAATTGCCGGGGCTGAAAATCGTCACCCATCACATGGGCGGCATGGTGCCCTATTACGCCGGCAAGATCGAGCTGGGCTTCAGCCAGATTTTCTTCGGCACGACCGCGCGCAATCCGGCGGCCGAACAAGCGGGGCTGAAGCTGAAGCCGGTCGAGTATTACCGCATGCTCTATGCCGATACCGCGCTCAACGGCAATATCGCGGCGACGCGGTGCGGTCATGCCTTCTTCGGCACCGATCATTGCCTGTTCGCGACTGACGCGCCGTTCGATGCCGAGCAGGGCAACGCGCTGATCGGCGGCACCATCGAGGCGGTCGGAGCGCTCGAGACCGCTGCGGAGGATCTCGCCCGCATCCGCGCCGCGAACGCCCGCGCTCTATTACGCCTGGCATGACAAAGAGCGCTGATTTTGCGCCGCCGCAAAGCTTGTCCTAGAGTGCCTCGACCGAAAAAGCGACGGATTGCGGCATGAATTTGGAAATCAAAGGATCGCCCTGGGAATGGGCGATCATGGCGCTCGCCGGATTGAGCCTGGTGCTGGTGATCGTCAATGCCGGCCTGGTGGTTCGCAATCAAGCGATCCAGGGCGACGTCACGCAGCGCCAGCAGATCATCAACCAAGGGCTGCAATTCGCGCGCATCCGTCAGGCTCTGGCGCAAATGCTGGTGAGCGTCGCGGTTTCGAAGAACGACCGCGATTTGAGCGATATGCTGACGCGCCACGGCATCGCGCTAACCGGCGCAGCCGCCGCGCCTGCCGCTCCGGCGGCGTCGCAAGGGAAATGACCATGCTACAGCGTGCGGTCACGGTGTTGGCGGTCGCGTTCTTTCTCGCGGTTGCCTTTCAAAGCTTTCAGTTGATTCACGAGCATTCGAATCTTGAAGCGGCCCTCGCCGGCCAGGAGGCGCCGCTCGAGCAGGCGGTCCAGATTCGCCAGGAAACCGAAGCGCTGGCCGGCGATACCGCGGCGCTGGCGGACAAGGGCAATGCCAACGCCAAGCAGGCGGTCGAGACCATGCGCCAGCAGGGAATTGCGTTGCGCGCGCCGACGGCGCCCGCTGCTGCTGCGCCAACGCCCTGAGCACAACCGCCGATGGCGCTCGTGATCGCCGGCGCGTCGGGCTATATGGGCCGCCGCACCGCGCGGCTGCTGATCGCGGGCGGGATGCGGGCCGCCGATCTGATCCTGGTCAGCCGGACTCCCGACCAGCTTGCCGACCTTGCCGCGCTCGGCGCGCGGACCCGCTATGGCGATTTCACCGATCCCGCCTCACTCGCGGCCGCTTTTGCCGGCGCGGCACGGATGTTTCTTATCAACGCCGCACCCGATCACCTGCCGAGGCGCAGCGACCGGCCGGCGATCCACCGCGACGCGATCGCGGCGGCGAAGGCGGCCGGCATCGCGCATGTGGTCTTCCTGTCGATGATCGGCGCCGAAAAGCCGGGCAATCCCTATTACGCGATCGAGCCCGCCTTGCGCGACAGCGGCACGCGCAAAACCGCCTACGCGTCGCGCGATGATTTTTACGCCGCCGTGGTTGCCGTGCTCGCGAGCGGCGGCCATGAGGGGCAGGTCTATAATCTGACCGGCCCACAATATTCGCTGCGCGACATCGCGGCGCTGCTTGGCGAGCTTAGCGGCAAGGGCATCGCCGTGGTGCAGCTTTACGGCGACGAGCTGCGCCAGGATTTGTTGGCGCGCGGCATGGATCCTTATGTCGTCGAGATCGTGATGAAATCGCCGGGCGGCGGCGCATTCCTTGCCGATCGCGGCGACATCGTCAGCGATTTCCCAAAGCTCATCGGCCGCGAGGCTCGCTCGCTGCGCGAGCATTTCGCCGCCCATCGCGACGAGCTGCTGGGCGGCGCGCCGCCCGCTGGCCAAGAGCCGATCTTCACCTGACCGGACGGAGGCGATCATGGCGCAGCCCCTCGACAAGCTTTCGCTGAGCGATGCGGAAAGATCGGCGCGCGATCGCGTGATGGCCGGCGAGATTGCCGATTTCGCCGGCGCGGCGCAGAAGCCGCTGCTGCGCGCGGCGCTGCTCGACGCGCTGGCGCTGGCATTGCCGCCGCGCGGCATCCGGATCAAGGGTGCGACGATCGATGGCGCGCTCGACCTTACCGATGCAGCGCTGCCGGCGCTCGCGCTCGATGATTGCGATATCGCGGCGCCCATCGTGCTCGACGGCGCGCGGCTTGGCCGCTTGTCGATCGCCGTCAGCCGCTTTTCGGGATTGCGCGCGCGTGCCGCCGCGATCGAGGGCCAGGTGGATTTCACCGCCGCTCGGCCGCTTGCCGACCAATCCTGGATCGATCTCAATTCGGCGACGGTGCGCGGCTCGGTCGATGGCTGCGATGCGGAGCTCGTGGCGCCGCCGGCGCGCGCCAAGGAAGACGTGCCGCCTTGGGATCACCATTACGCGCTGCGCCTGTCCGACGCGCATGTTCGGGGAAGCCTGTTCCTCAACGGCAAGGTTGTCGCCAAGGGTGGGCTTTGTCTCGACAATGCGCATATTCGCGGCTCGGTCTGGGCGCGCGGTGCGACGATTATCGCCGGCGAGGGCGATTCGTTTCATCCCGGCGATGCGATCCACGCACATTGCGCCGCGATCGACGGCATGCTCGCGCTCAATTTTTGCTTTCGCGCCGAAGGCCGCGTGTGGCTGTTGGGCGCGCATATCGGCGATCGCCTGACTGTCGGCTTCGACGCCAAGCTGACGCGCGTCGGCGAGAGCTGGGATTGGGGCAACCGGCTGATGAATCAGACCGTGCTGCTCCTGCTCGATCAAGCCGAGATCGGCGGCAGTGCGCATATCGCCGATTTTGCCTTTGCCGGTGCGGTCAGCTTGCAGCATGCGCGCATCGGCGCCGGGCTGTCGATCATCGAAGGTCGGATCGGTAATCGCACCGCGGATGGCCGCGGCAGCGCGATTGCGGCCGATAGCGCGCATATCGAGGGCGGCGTGACCATCGGCAAGAAGCTCGTCGCCGAGGGCAAGGTGTCGCTGGCGCATGCGCGGATCGGCGGACAGCTCGATTGCCGCGGCGCCACCATCCGCAATAGCACCGACGACCAGCGCGGCGTCGCGCTCGATGCGCAGCATGCCGAGATCGCGCATGGCGTGCTGCCGGCCGGGCTCGCGGAATCCGGCGGCGGCGAAGGCTTTACCGCCGATGGCCGGGTGAATTTCACCCACGCTCGGATTGGACGCTAGAGCGTTGCCTCATTCGTAGCCGACCCGCTCGGCCGGGGCGGCAGCCGCCGTCGCGCCGCCCAGATCGATCGCCAGCGGATCGCTCGGCGTCTTGAGCTGCGCGAAGCGCGGCATGACCTCTTTGACGAAGAGCTGCATCGATGTCTCGGTCCGCTTGCGCCGCTCGGCGTCGTAAAGCCCGTTGTTGAACGACATCAGCACATTGCCGATGCCGACATCGGCGAGGCTTTGCATGCGCTTCGCGATCGTGTCGGGGCTGCCCCAGAGACACCAGCGCCTGTAATAGGACGGATCGGTCGCCGGCGGCCGGATGCGCAGATTGGCTTGCGAGACGTTGCTGATCTCCTCGGCCTTCTGCATGAACGGAAGCTGGCGCAGCCGGAAGCGCTCATGCCCTTCCATCGTCGCGTACATGTCCTTGAAAGCTTGCTCGTCGGTCTCGGCGACGAAGATTCCCTGAAAGGTCTCGGTCGTCCATTCCATGCAGTGCTGCAGCACTTCGGGCGAATGTCCCGCGGCCACCAATTCCTGACGATAGCGCCGCAGGCTGGCGATGAAGCGGTCGTGGCCGGCGAAGCCCGAGACGAAGACCGGCCAGCCATTGCGCGCCGCGCGGCTGATGCTCGAATCGCGCGAGGCGACGCCCATGATATGGGGCCGACGCTTGCGATAGGGCGCAGGCACGATGCGCTCCAACAGCCAGCCGGCGTAATTCGGCGTCTCGAAATGAAACGGCGGGTCTTCGAGCCGGTGATCCCAAAGCTGCTCGGCGATCGCCAGATTCTCGGTCGTCTGGGTCTTGATCTGATAGTCGTAATCGAGGCCGAAGCCGACCCCTTCCTCGGCATGGATGCCGCTACCGACGCCGTAGAGCACGCGGCCTTTCGCCAAATGGTCGAGCAAATTCATCTGCTCGACCAGATGCACGGGATGATGCAGCGGCACGACCACGACGGCGATGCCGAGCCAGGCCTGCGTCAATTGCGGCGCGATGTACGACGCGATCTGGAACGGCGCGCTGCCGGTCGGCGAATAGCCGTGAAAATGATGCTCGGGAAAGAACACGCCCTTGAAGCCGAGCCGGTCGGCGGCGACCGACTGCTCGACGATCGCATCGATGACCTGCTCGTCCTGCTCGGCATCCCACGAGCGCGGGAAATGAATGATCGAGAAGTCCATCTTTGCCTTAAGTTTCGCGCGGCGCAGGCAAGGTCGAATAAGCAACCAAGCGAGTCAAGCGCCGCCCGATGCCCGCCGCACGCTTTGCGCGAGCGGGCCGCCCTCCATCTCGACCCCGGCCGGGTCCGCGGCTGGCCGCAGCTTCGGGATGCCGAGCACGCAAATCGCCGCAATCAGCGTCGGGATGGTTTGCACCGTGATGATCGTCGGCACATCCCAATGCGCGGCCACGAACACGCCGCCCAGCACCGGACCGACAATCGATCCGATGCGTCCGATTCCCATCGACCAGCCGACGCCGGTCGAGCGGATCGCGGTCGGATAGAGCATGCCCGAGACGGTATTGAGGCTGTTTTGACAGCCGGCGACGCCGAAGCCGGTGACGCACACCGCCGCCGGCAGCACCAGCGGATCGCCGATCGAATGCGCGACCAGGGCGATGCAGCCGGCGGTTCCGATCAGCGTGATCGCGAGGACCGCAAAGGGGCTGTATCGATCCATCAATCGCCCAACCGCGATCGCGCCGATCACGCCGCCGGTGCTGAAGCCGACCGTGGTCCAGATCGCGGCTTGCAGCGACAGGCCGGCCTCGCGCAGGAGCGACGGCGTCCAGTTGAGCAGGAACAGCAGGACGAGCAGGTTCATGAATTGCGCGACCCACAGCAGCGCGGTCATTCCGGCGCGTCCATCGCCGAACAGGTGGCGCACGGTAAAGCCGGCAAGCTTTTCCTCCCGCACGGTGAAGCGCGGCGCCGGCGGGAATTCCCGGCTTGGGTCGAGCCGTCGCAAGGTCGCGGCGATGCGCGCGTCGGGCGCGGATTTCAACGCGAGGAACGGCAGCGATTCCGGCAGCCAGATCGCGAGCGGCACCAGCGCGATCAGCGGAATGGCGCCGCCGACATAGAACATCGCATGCCAGCCATAGAGCGGCAGCAGCCAGGATGCGGTCGCCCCCGCCAGCAGCGCCCCGGCGCCGAAGCCGCCGAGGGTTATGTTGACGAGGACGCGCATGCCGCCGGGCGCATATTCCGACACCAGCGCCACGACATTCGGCAGCGCCGCGCCGAGACCCAGCCCGGTCAAGACGCGCAGCGCCAGCAAAGCCCTGTAGGAATGCACGTTCGCGGTGAGGATCGACAGCAGGCCGAAGAGTGCGGTCGCGATCAGGATCAGGGGCTTGCGTCCGAATTGATCGGCGAGGATCGGCAGGCACAGCGCGCCGATGGACAATCCCACCATGCCGGCGCCGAAGATCGTGCCGAGCGAGGAGAACGGGATCTGAAATTGGCGCGCGATCAGCGGGCCGACATAAGCAATGAGCTGGGTGTCGAAGCCGTCGAACAGCGCGACCGTGGTGCAGAGGCCGACGATCAGCACATGCGTGCGCGTCAGCCGCGCGCCGCGAATCACGGCATTGATCTCGACGTCGCGGATGTCGCTCAATTTGCCTCCCGATCGCTCGCCTTGGTGGCGGGTCGCTGCCGCCAACCTGCGGCTGAATTGTTTGCCGAGTCAAGTTGGGTCGACGGCAGAAGCGCAGCGCCGAGCTCACCGTCGCCGCTGCCGAGCGGGAGCCGCCTAACCTTCGATCAGGAAGTTGCCGGCATGGGTGGTTTGCGGCGACGGATCGGGGTCGAACGACACGCCGACCGGATCGCCGCCTTGCGCCACGATTTCCGCCTGTCTCAGCAACAGCCGGCGCAACATCGCCACGCCCTGGTCGGTGGTCGCGAGATGCTCCTCGGAATGGAGCGTGATTGCCCCTTGGCCGGTCTGTGCCTCGTAATCGTCGGGATACCGCTGGTGCTCTTCAGCGGTCATCGAATCCCAGTTCTTGCCGCCGGGCCGCGTGAAACCGCGCTGCCAGCCGGGTTTTTTTCTCAGCGCGGCGTAGAGGATGTAATGCGTGTCGTCGACCGGCAACAGCCAACTCACCGATTCGCATTTGCCGTTGCGTGAAAGCACGGTGTCGGGAACGAGCCGCACGGTCGGTAGCACCCCTTCGACGATGCGCAATAGCGTCTTGCCGTCGTCCGTCTTGCGGCGCGACATGGTCTTGATGCCGCAAGCCGTGTATTCCCAGGCGATCTGCGGCATCCGGCTCATCAATTCGGTGAATTGCGTGCCGCTGTTCGAGCCATGCAGAATCGGCACATGATAGTGATCGGGCACGTTGTCGAAATGATGCGTCCAACTGCACGGAATGATCACCGGTCCGCTGGCGATCAAGTTCGACGCTTCGACGAATTCGTCCGGTTCCAATTCCTCGAGGATGTCCCAGCGCGGCAGCACGGGCTTTTTCTCGGGCGGGCCGAGATAGGCGAAGATCAGCCCATAGCGCTCGGCGACGGGATACCAGGGCTGACGCACCGCGTCGCGATGCCGCCCGAGCTCCGGCTCGCAGGGTTGTTCGAGGCAATGTCCGTCGACATCGAACAGCCAGCCATGATAGCAGCAGCGGATGCCGCGCTCTTCGACTTTGCCGTAATAGAGCGTGGTGCCGCGATGGGCGCAGCGTGGATAAAGCAGCCCCGCGCGCCCGGCGCCGTCGCGAAACAGGATCAAATCTTCGCTCAAAACGCGCACCGGTGTCGGCCGGTGGGTCGCATCCCTCGCCAGCCCGATCGGATGCCAATAGCGGCGCAGCAACTCGCCCATCTTGGTGCCGGCCGCGGTGTCGGTCAGGTCGCGATTGATGCTGCCCGGCTTCCGGCCATAGCCGGTGCCTTCATCGATCCGCGTTTGCGCCATCGCCGCCTCCGCTCTTTGCGATGCAGAGATTATTTCGGCACGATGCCGCGCCGTCAAATGTTGCTCGCCGACACGATCCGCTAGACTTGCCCACATGAAAGGGCAGCGCGCATTGATCGTCGGCGGCTCGGTGGGCGGACTCTTCGCCGCCCATCTGCTACGCGCCGACGGCTGGGAGGTCGCCGTATTCGAGCGCAGCCGCGGCGCGCTCGCCGATCGCGGCGCCAGCATCGGCACGCGCGACGAGCTATTCGCGATCATGCGCGACATCGGCATCGCGCTCGATCCCTCGGCCGGGGTCGCGGTCACGTCGCGCATCTGCCTCGACCGCCGCGGCGCGATCCGGTGCGAGCTTCCGACCGCCTCGATCAACAGCGCTTGGGACCGAATCTATCGGCCGTTGCGCGCAGCGCTGCCCGAGGAATGCTATCGCGCCGGCATACGGGTCGAGCGCGTCGAGCATAGCGGCGATACCGTCACCGCGATCCTTGCCGACGGCGCGCGCGAGACCGGGGCGCTGTTGGTCGCCGCCGACGGCATTCATTCGACCCTGCGTGGCCAGCTCATCCCCGCGGTGCAGCCGCGCTATGCCGGCTATGTCGCCTGGCGCGGCGTGATCGAGGAGAGCGAGCTGACGCCGCAAGAGCATGCGCTGCTGTTCGGCCGCATGAGTTTTTGCTTGCCCGAGGGGGAGCTGCTGCTGGCACTCGGCATGCCGGGGCGCGATGCCGATACCCGGCCCGGCCACCGCCGCTATTACTGGATCTGGTTTCGCCCGGCCGATGAGGCACAGGGCTTGCCGGCGCTCTGCACCGATGCCGCCGGCCATTGCCACGGCAGCTCGATCCCGCCGCCTCTCGTGCGCGACGCGGCGATCCGCGATCTGTGGCAAGTGGCGGAGGCGACGCTTGCGCCGCCCTTGGCGGCAATCGTGCGGCGCACGCGTCAGCCCTATCCGCACGGCATCTTCGATGTCGAGACGCCGCGCATGGCATTCGGCCGCGTTGTCCTATTGGGCGATTCGGCCTTCGTCGCGCGGCCGCATGTCGGCGCCGGCATCACCAAGGCCGCGCTCGACGCCAAGGAGCTTGCCGATGCGCTCGCCGGCGAGGCGGATATCGCCGCCGCGCTCGCGCGCTACGACCGCCGTCGCCGCGCTTTCGGCAGCGCGCTGGTGGCGCGCGGCCGCCATCTCGGTGCTTATCTCGAAGCCGAGGCGACGCGGCGTGGGGGCGCCGAGCGCCAGCCGGAAGCCGTGCTCGCCGAATACGGCACCGCGGGAAAAATCGGTTAACGACACGCCCATGCCGAAAGCCCAGAGCTGACATGAACGTCCCGCGTTTGAAACCGCATGTGGGCGCTCCCATACTTGCGCGATGACTCCTGCCGAAATCCAAAGCATCGAGATCAACGAGCCGACCGTTCTGGTGACGGCGCCGGCGGCGCCGGTGCGCGGCGTCGACAGCGTCGCCTTCGCGATCCTTGGCTCGCTGAGCTTCTGCCATCTGCTCAACGATCTGATCGCCTCGATCGTGCCGGCGATCTATCCGATCTTCCGCGACAGCTTCCGGCTCGATTACGCGCAGATCGGGCTGATCACCCTGACCTATCAATGCACCGCGTCGATCTTTCAGCCCCTGGTCGGGCTCTATACCGATCATCGGCCGAAGCCCTATTCCTTATCGGCGGGGATGGGCTTCACGCTCGTGGGCATCGTGCTGCTCGCGCGCGCGTCGAGCTTCGAGGCGCTGCTGGTCGCGGCTGCGCTGGTCGGCATCGGCTCGGCGGTATTCCATCCCGAAGCCTCGCGGGTCGCGCGCATGGCCTCGGGCGGACAGCACGGGCTGGCGCAATCGCTGTTCCAGGTCGGCGGCAATCTCGGCTCCTCGCTGGGCCCATTGCTGGCGGCGTTCATCGTCGTGCCGCATGGCCAGGGCAGTATCGCGTGGTTCACGCTCGCGGCGCTGCTGGCGATCGTCCTGCTCGCGCGCATCGGCACCTGGTACAAGCAGCATCGCGCCGCGATGCAAAAGCGCGCGCCGCGCCATGCCGCGGTAACCGCCGCCCCGTTGCCCTCGGCAAAGATCGCGTTGTCGATGCTCGTGCTGCTGTCGCTGATCTTCTCGAAATTCTTCTATACGGCGGGTCTCACCAATTACTACACCTTCTATCTTATCGACCGCTTCGGCCTCTCGATCCAAAGCGCGCAGATTTATCTGTTCGTCTTTCTCGCTTCGGTCGCGCTCGGCACCTTGGTCGGCGGGCCGGTCGGCGACCGCATGGGCCGTAAATTCGTGATGTGGTTCTCGATCCTCGGCGCGTTGCCGTTCACCCTGGCACTGCCCTATGCCGATCTGTTCTGGACCGGCGTGTTGACGGTGCTGATCGGCATCATCACCGCCTCGGCTTTCGCCGCGATCCTGGTCTATGCGCAGGAACTCATTCCCGGGCGCGTCGGCATGATTTCGGGATTGTTCTTCGGATTGGCCTTCGGCATGGCCGGGATCGGCGCCGCGGCGCTGGGCCATCTCGCCGATCTGACGAGCATCGCCTATGTTTATCGCGTGTGCTCGTTCCTGCCGCTGATCGGGCTCTTGACCTTCTTCTTGCCCGATATCGAGCCGGCGCGACCGCGACGCATCAATGCCCGGTCGCGATAGCGGCGACCTCTCCGGGGTCCTCCGGCGGGGCGTTGCCGCGCCAGACGACATGCAGATCGGGCCGCAGCAGCAATAGATCGGTGCGATAGATGTGGCGCGCAGCGGCATCGGGGATATCGAGCACCGTCGCTTTGGCGCCGTAAGCCGCGATCGCGTTGGCGAGCGCGCCGACAGCGGCTTGGCTTTTGCCGAGGCGCAGAATCGTATAGCCGTCGGGCAACCGTTCCTGGATCGGCGTGCCGTCGTCGAGCCAGACATGCGGCAGCCGCGCGCCCGGCCAAGTCGTCGGCTCGTAGCTGCGGAAGAGATGCTCGGGCCCGCCGGGAATATCGCAGATGACCGGCGAATCGACATAGCGATAGCCAAGCTCCGCGCCGATCATGTCGTTGCTTTTGCGTTGCTCGACATCGGCGACGCGCGCGATCTCGGCGCGCAAGGTGGCACCCTCGGGCGTGTTGTCGCGCAGATACGGCCGCCACATCCCGCGCCAACGCCGCCGGCCCAACGTCGCATAGCGCGAGGCGCCGACATTGCGCTCGCCGATCTGTCGCCGCTCGATCTCGTAGGAGCGCAGAAGGTTGGGGCCGCCCCAGCCTTGCAGCGTTGCCGCCAGCTTCCACGACAAATCGATCGCGTCGCCGACGCCGCCATTCATGCCGAGCCCGCCGGTCGGAATGACGAGATGCACGGCATCGCCGGCGAGGAACACGCGGCCGTCCTGGAAACGCTCGGCCAGCAAGAGGTTCTGGCGCCACGGATTGCAGGTCAGCATCTCGAAACGAACCGGCGTGCCGACGATCTGCGCGAACAGGGTCTTCATGTCCTCGTCGCGCTCGACCACGGCGTGCAGCGTCCAGTGCTTGGTCGAATCCTGCATGATGAGGAAGGAATTGTGGCCGTCGGCGATGTGATAGTGCCGGCCGTGCCCCGGCCCGGCGCCGATCGGCAACCGGTCGTAAAGCTCGTCGCAGCGGTAAAGCGCCTGCCGCAGCTCCAGGAGATTAGCCTCGCCGCGCAGCTTGATGCCGAGCTGCTTGCGGACCGTGCTGCCGCCACCGTCGCAGCCGACGAGGTAATCGGCGCGAATGGTCTCGGTCGTGTCGGCGCTGCGCACCGTCGCTGTGACGCCGCTGTTGTTCTGTTCAAATGACAGCAACTCGCAGCCGAAGCGCACAGCGACGTTCGGGATCTCTTCCGCCACCGATTTCAGCAGCGGCTCGAGCGTGTATTGCGAGATGAGCTGATAGGGCTCGAGCGCGAGGCTGCCGTCATTGCACGCCTTGATCTCTGCGCCTGCTTCGTTGACCGACGGGTAGGCATGATGGACCAACGGCTTCTCGACCAGCGACAGCGCGATATAGACGTCCATCGGTATGTCCGGCGGGAGTCCCGCCTGCCGCACTCGATCGGCGATGCCCAGCCGGCGATAGATTTCCATCGTGCGCGCGTTGCACCGCTCCATCTTGGGCAGGAATTGCGGTGCGTCCTTCTGCTCGACCAGCATGACGCGGATGCCGCGCTTGCCGAGATCGATGGCAAGCGTCAGCCCGACCGGGCCGCCGCCGACGATAAGTACCTGTGGATCGCTCACACGCTTACTCGTTGGGTAAGATTGGCATCTAGCCTACTTC
>Ga0307373_10006907_pt1 | contig 17889 bp, 17 predicted proteins | sample OX2MG_FD_202534 | JGI IMG/M metagenome (GOLD analysis project Ga0307373, IMG submission 202534) | Soil microbial communities from Risofladan, Vaasa, Finland - OX-2 | ecosystem: Environmental > Terrestrial > Soil > Coastal area > Acid sulfate soil | place: Finland: Risofladan, Vaasa | collected... | reverse complement strand
TAGGTTTCGACAATCCCGGTCGCGGCGCCGGACAATAGCGAATGGGCGGCACCGTGCGGTTGCGCCAGATATGCTTGCGAGCGCATTTCGATCAGGCGTGAAGCCGTGCGCTTAAACTCTTGCGCCTCGAAGCCTTCGTCGCCGCGATAGATCGCGTCCGGTTCGGCTTCGGCGGACGCGATCAGCTTTACGTTCATGTCATAAAGCGTATCGATCAGGATAATGAAGCGTTTGGCGGCATTACGCGTCTCGAAGGTCATTACCGGAATGCGGTCGACGATGATGGTGTGATATTCGCGCGCGATTCGCAGATAATCGGCCGCCGCAAGCGGCTGCTCGCACAAATCATGGACGGAAAAACGTGCCACACCCATGGCGGCAAGCGGGACATGCAACGTGCGTCTTTTGAACAGCAGCTCCTGAGGCTCGCCCGCTTGCCCAGACGTAAGGCGCCGCCAGGCGGCGTCGAGCGCGGCGTCCGCGGCCGCGTTGGCCGGCACGTGCCAGATCGGCATACCGGCAAGCTTCTCCAGCCGAAAATCGGTGCGCGCCGACAGCCGCACAACGTCCATGTTCTGCTCAAGCACATGAATGAACGGCACGAACAAAGCGCGATTCAAACCGCCCTTGTACAAATTCTCCGGCTCGACATTCGAGGTGGCGACCACGACCACGCCGCGTTCAAAAAGCTGCGTGAACAAACGGCCAAGAATCATGGCGTCGGCGATATCGGTGACGTGAAATTCGTCGAAACAGAGCAGCCAAGCGTCGTTGGCCAGATCGATTGCCGCGAGTACGATCGGATCCTCGCCGCCGTGCTCACCGACCTTTATCTCCTGCCGGATCGCGTGGACGCGCTCATGCACGTCGAGCATGAATTCGTGGAAGTGCGCGCGCCGCTTGCGTTGCACCGGACTTGCTTCAAAAAACATATCCATCAACATCGTCTTGCCGCGGCCGACATCGCCGTAGATGTAAAGGCCCTTGACGCGTGCCTGCCGCTTTTCGCGGTTGCCGAACATCCAGCCGAGCGACGATGATTTGCGCGCCAGCCGATATTCGAGAATCTCGGCTTCCAGCCGCCCGAGCTTTTGCACCACGGCGAGTTGCGCGGCATCATCTTCAATTCTGCCTGCGTTAACACCGGCGGCGTATCGCGCTGTGATAAAGCTCGTCATGACGAAAAGTTAACCGATGCGGGCAAAACGTGGCTGGGACAGCGAATTATCGGCAACCGTCGCACTTCTCACGCCAAACGCATGTCGCGATACAGTCACAAATCGATCTCTAGGTATGCGTATACGGAATGAAGGCATGTTGCTCAATGCTTCGGCTTGCCAAACACGGCGCGATACACAACATCATGCTTTGATTCGAGGCGCACGCACAAAGACGTTCGTCTCGCTGCGTAGAGGATGTGGTCGGGAGGTCTCGTTGACGGCGATGTCAGGAGATCTTTGGAATGCAGGATTTTCTTCCCGACGGCGGCGTAGTCCGCAAATTGTGGATCGGTGAAGCCGACAAATACCGCGACCATTTGCTAAGGCTCGATCCTACCAGCCGCCGCAACCGGTTCGGCGGCGGCATATCCGACAATTTCATCCGCACCTACGTCGATCTGACGACGTCGCTGGAATCCGTCGTGCACGGCTTCTTCATCGACGGACACATGCGCGGCGCAGCGGAGCTGCGACACCTCGACGTGCCGGCTCCCCGCCAGGCCGAAGCGGCAATCAGTGTCGAAAAGGACTGGCAGAGCCACGGCGTCGGCTCGGCGCTGCTACGCCGCACGCTGCTCGCCGCGCGCAACCGCGGGTACCGGCTGTTGCATATGGCCTGCCTGGCCGACAATCGCCGCATGCAGCAGCTCGCGCGCAAATTCGCCGCCGAACTTTCCTTCGATTTCGGCAGTGTGGTCGGCGAGGTTGAATCCTCGCGCGCTAATCCGTTGTCGGTGATGCAGGAGCTGATGGCGGACAGTCATGGGTTCGCAACCGCAATGCTCGACCTGCAATCTCGTCTGCTGCGGGCATAGACGTCAGGTGCTTTGCGCCATCCGCAATTCCCGGGCGACCAGCGGATAGTCCGTTTCGACCACATATGGGCCGCCTCCCACCGAGGCGCGGGACGAGAACAACACGAACCGCGAAACCGCGAATGCCGATGAGCGGTAGTGTGCGCGCGTGGCGAGATAATCGGCCACTTGCCGGCTCGATGATTCGCGTAACCGCGCCAGCGTTACATGCGGCGTATATTTGCGTCCTTCGGGCTCAAGCCCGAGCCGCTGCAAGAGCCGCTCGTGCTCGGCCTGTAATTCCATCAGCGGCGCTACCGGCATAGCCGAAGCCACCAATGCGCGTGGCTTGCGACCGCCGAACGACGCCAGACCGTCGAGGCGCAACTCGAACGGCCGCCGCTGCACGCGTCCGAGCAAGCCGGTGATGTCGCGTGCGAGCGCATCGTCGATATCGCCGATGAACCGCAACGTGAGGTGATAGTTTTCCGGATCGATCCAGCGTGCCCCAGGCAGGCCGCCCCGCATCATGGCGAGGGATCCTCCAATCTGCCGCGGTATTTCAAGAGCTGTGAACAGTCGTGGCATGACACACACCTACGGCTCATAGCGGCGAATCGCGTCCAGCATGCGAGCATCGGGTCGGGCGCGCAACCCTCGCCGGGTTATGACGGCGGACGAGCGCTGACGCGCGCGATCAGATCCTGCACTTTTGGCAAAATCCGCGCAACGATGACCTGCACGCCCACTGCGTTGGGATGCAGACCATCGGACTGCAACAGGTCTAGTTTCCCGGCGACTCCGTCGAGAAAGAACGGATAGAGCAGTGCGTCGTATTTGACCGCGAGTTCCGCATAGATGGCTTCGAAACTCTTCACGTAGTCGGCGCCAAGATTGGGCGCCGCGCGCATCCCGCAGAGGAGGACGGCAATATGCCGCTCGCTCAGCCGGTGTAACAGGGCATCGAGCGCCTCGCGCGTGACCTGCGGCCGCAACCCGCGCAGCATGTCGTTGGCGCCAAGCTCGACAATGACGGCGTCGGTTGCGTTCGGCACGGACCAATCGAGCCGCGCCAAACCGCCGGAAGCGGTATCGCCGGAGACGCCGGCATTGACGATTTCGGCGGCGGTCCCGTTGGCGGCAAGCGCGGCTTGCAGCCGCGGCACAACACCGTCGTTGACCGGCAGTCCAAGGCCAGCCGTGAGCGAGTCGCCAAGGGCGACGATCCTGACCGGCGTCTGCGCATGCGCCGGAGGCATGGTGGCGACGACGAGCGACACCATGCAAAGCGCCACCCGCGCGATTTGGCATAGCCTTCGTGCGTTCCCATATGATGCCGCACGAGTTGATGTCGGTGAGCGCTGGTCGGCGGCAGAGATGAACGGCACGTCTTCGGGTCCTTTCACCGGCAGCGCCGTTGCGCTGGACCGGGTCAATCTATCGCTCGGCGGCGGCACCGCCCGCGTTCATATCCTCAGAGATATCAACCTCAATATAGGACGCGGCGAGGCCGTCGGCCTGCTCGGGCCGTCGGGCTCGGGCAAATCGACGTTGCTCATGGTGATGACCGGACTGGAACGCCCCGATACTGGGTCGGTCGTGGTCGGCGGCCAGGATTTCACTCGTCTCGGTGAAGACGAATTAGCGCGTTTTCGCGGCAAGACGATCGGCATCGTTTTTCAAGCCTTTCATCTGATCCCGACCATGACCGCACTAGAAAACGTCGCCGTCCCGCTTGAATTGGCCGGTGCTTCCAACCCTTTTGCACGTGCCGAGCGCGAGCTGGTTGCAACCGGCCTTGGCGGAAGGCTCAACCACTATCCCGCTGAAATGTCGGGCGGCGAGCAACAACGGGTTGCGCTAGCGCGCGCGCTCGCGCCCGATCCGGCGATCTTGGTCGCCGACGAGCCGACCGGCAACCTCGATGAGACGACCGGCAGCGAGATTATCGAGCTGTTGTTCCGCGGTCACCGCGAGCGCGGCACGACTTTGGTGCTGGTGACCCACGATACCGCGCTGGCGGCGCGCTGCAAGCGGGTGGTCCATATGCATTCGGGGCGCATCAAACAGTCGTTGCCGCAAACAGAGCAGCATTCGTGATGCCGCTTGCGTTTCGCTTTGCCTGGCGAGAGTTGCGTGGCGGGTTGCGCGGCTTCGGCATCTTCATCGCCTGCATCGCGCTCGGGGTGATGGCGATTGCCGGTGTCGGTGCGGTCGCGCAAAGCCTGGCGGACGGACTTGCTCGCCAAGGCAGCATCATTCTTGGCGGCGATCTGGCTTTCACGCTGGTGCAGCGTGAGGCCGACGCGAGCGAACGCGCTTTCTTGAGCACGCATGGCGCGGTTTCCACCATCGCCACGCTGCCGACCATGGTGCGTGCCAGCGACAATCGCTCGGCGCTGGTTGAACTCAAGGCCGTCGATCAGGCCTATCCCCTGCTCGGAACGGTGACGACGGAGCCTGCCATAGCGTTGGCGGACGCGTTGGCGCGTCGAGGCGATCTCTATGGCGCCGCCGTTGAACCGGAGCTGCTGGCGCGGCTCGATCTCAAGCTCGGCGACCATATCACCATTGGCAATACCCCGGTTGAGTTGCGCGCCAAGTTGACCGGCGAGCCGGACCGGATCATCGGCGGCATCGGTTTGGGACCGCGCGTGCTGATCAGCGAAGCCACCTTGCGCGCGAGTGGTCTGTTGCAGCCTGGCAGTCTGGTGCGCTGGAAATACCGGTTGCGCCTGCTACCGGCGAACGCGGGCGATGCCGCAGTCGCCGGCCTGGAGAAAACGGCGCGGACCGATTTCCCGAGCGCCGGCTGGGACATTCGCACCCGCACGCAGGCATCGCCGCAGCTCAAACGCGATGTGGAGCGATTCGGCCAATTCCTGACGCTGGTCGCATTGACCGCGTTGCTCGTCGGCGGCGTCGGCGTGGCGAATGCGGTCGCCAATCATCTCGCCGGGCGGCGCGATGCCATCGCGACCTTCAAGGCGCTTGGTGCGACAAGCGGCGGCGTATTCGCCATCTATTGCACGCAGATCATGCTGGTCGCGCTGTTCGCTACACTCATCGGCACGGCTCTCGGCGCGGCGCTGCCGTTCGTCATTGTCTGGGCGTTGGGCTCGCTTGTTCCGTTGCCGATCATTCCGTCGGTGCATTTGGGCGCGCTGATGGTGTCGGTGATGTATGGATTACTCACAGCGCTCGCCTTTGCCTTGTGGCCGCTCGGCCGTGCTGGCGACATTTCCGTTTCCATGTTGTTCCGCGACGAAGTCGCCGAACAACGCAATTGGCCGCGCCGCCGCTACGTGATCATGACGGCATTGATCGTCGCCCTGCTCGCTGCGGCGGCGATCCTCTTCGCCTACGACCGCCGCCTGGCGGCGATTTTCGTCGGCGCGGCCGCCATTATTTTCCTCGCGCTTCGGCTGCTCGCGATGCTGATCATGGCGACGACGCGGCGCCTACCGCGCCCGCGCAGCACGCTGGTTCGCGTTGCGCTCGCCAACCTCCATCGGCCGAACGCCCTGACGCCGAGCGTGGTGCTTTCGCTGGGTCTGGGGCTTTCGTTGTTGGTGACCGTGATCGAGATCGACGGCAATCTGCACCGCCAGTTTGAAGCGGCGCTGCCGGAAAAAGCACCATCATTCTTCTTCATTGATATTCCGTCCGACGAGGCCACACGTTTCGATGCATTCGTGCGCGAGCGGGCGCCGCATTCTTCGCTGGAGCGCGTGCCGATGCTGCGCGGCCGCATCGTCGCCGCTGCCGGCATCAAGGCCGAAGACCTTAAACCGAGAGAAGGCTCCGCCTGGGTGCTGCGCGGCGACCGCGGCATCACTTACGCGACCACACCGCCGCCCGGCTCACGGCTAACCGTTGGAAAATGGTGGCCGGCCGATTATTCCGGCCCGCCGCTCGTCTCGCTCGAAGCAAAAACCGCGGCTGACCTGAAGCTCAAGCTCGGCGATACCATCACGGTCAACGTGCTGGGCCGCAACACCACCGCCCGCATAGCCAATCTCCGCGCCGTCGAGTGGCAAAACCTCGGCATCAACTTCGTCATGGTGTTTTCGCCCGGTACCTTCGCCGGCGCTCCCCACACGGATATCGCGACGCTGACCTTTCACGACGGCGGCACGCCCGGTGAGGAAACCGCGCTGCTGAAAGCTCTGGCGGACGGTTTTCCCGCCGTCTCCGTGATACGCGTCAAGGACGCGCTGAACACGGTGGACCAGATCGTTGGCAAACTGGTGCTGGCGCTGCGTGGCGCAAGCGCAATCACCCTGGTTGCCGCGGCGCTGGTGCTCGGCGGAGCGCTTGCCGCCGGCCAGCGTTTCCGCATTTACGACGCGGTGGTCTTAAGGACGCTGGGTGCGACCCGCGGCCGTCTGATGGCTGCCTACGCTCTCGAATATTTACTGATCGGTCTCGCCGCCGTCGTGTTCGGGATGGCCGCAGGCTCGGTTGCCGCGGGTCTCGTGGTGACCCGGATCATGGAGTTTTCGTTCGTTTGGGTTGCGCCGCAGGCTATCGGCGCAGCACTCGCGGCGCTTCTCGTTACCGTCGCGCTGGGCCTCCTCGGCACCTTCGCCGCGCTTGGCCACAAGCCTGCGCAAATACTGAGAAATCTTTGACGGCGCGGATTATGAACGTCCGGTAACCTCTGGCAAATATCGCCGTCTTGCCATCTGGCGTAGCGGGACTTTTGGCACTAGATTCATGTCACACTGGCGTTCGGTTATCGAACGCAAATGCCCGGAATGCCGGGATAGCTTTCAGGGGTAATTTCCATGTCGGACTTCGACCGGAATATCGCGACCGCTCGCACCGGGTTTCGCACCGATCAGGTAGCTATCGATGCGGGTCTGCGCGCATACATGATCCGCGTCTACAACTACATGACCGCCGGCGTAGCGCTGACTGGGTTAGTCGCGTGGCTTTCCTATCAGGCTGCGGGTGGCAGTTCGATCGTCATCTCCGGGCATTCGATCGCCGGCTTGACGACTTTCGGCCACGCAATATTCGGCAGTCCGCTGATGTGGGTGTTCGTGCTGGCACCGCTCGGGCTGGTGATGTTGCTCTCTTTTGGCATCAACCGGTTGTCGGCTGGCACCGCATTGACGTTGTTCTTCGTCTATGCCGGCTTGCTCGGACTTTCACTGGCATCGATCTTTCTGGCTTATACCGGGACGTCGATCACGCGGGTGTTCTTCATCTCGGCGGCGACCTTCGGCGCCATGAGCCTTTATGGCTACACCACCAAACGCGATCTCACCGCGGTTGGTTCGTTCATGTTCATGGGGTTGATCGGCATCGTCATCGCCAGCCTCGTCAACATCTTCCTGCAATCGAGCGGGCTTTACTGGGTCATTTCCGTAGTCGGCGTGCTCGTCTTCGTTGGGCTGACCGCCTACGACACGCAGAGCATCAAGGAAATGTATGACGTTCATGACGACGGCACCGTCGCCGGCCGCAAGGCGGTGATGGGTGCGCTGCGGCTCTATCTCGATTTCATCAACCTGTTCCTGATGCTGCTGCGCATCTTCGGCGACCGCCGCTGAACGAACGGAAACGGCTTCTACCAGCGCCCCGGGTCAGCCCCGGGGCGTTTTGTTTTGCGCGTCAGATGACGTCTGCTGATTGATCCGCGTGTGACGCCCGCAGCCAGAGCAACGCCGCAAACGCGGCAACGCACAAGCCCGCAGAGACGAAAATCACCGCTGCGCCCATACGGTCGAGCATTAAGCCGAACAGCAGCGGCGCCAGCGCCGCAAACCCGGCGTCATAGAGCCCAAGCGCCATGCCCAAACCAAGCACCGCCCAAGCGGCGAACAGCATCACCGCGCCGTTTCGCAGCGGCCAGCATGATGAGGCCGGCGGCCAGAACGACGTTCGACAGCATCAACACCCCGCGTCCGCCGTGACGGTCGATGATGCGGCCGACCGCCGGACCGGCGAAGGCGGCGATGAGCAAAGCCGCCGAGAACGCACCGAATATTCATGAACTGGAAACGCCGACGCTTTTGCCGATCGGACCCGCCAAAAATAGCGGGCAGATAATAGCTTGATCCCCACGCCAGCGTCTGCGCGGTGCCGAGCGCGGCGACCACGAGGCGGCGTGATCGAATTGGCGCTTCGTTGTTCTGCTGATCGGTCAAGGCGATCCATCACTTCGTGCGCGGCACGGCGGCCACGCGCCGCCAGCCGCTCGGCCAAGCGGAAAATGCCCGACGACCGTTCAGCCGGCAACGACGCTCAACGAGGGATCAAGCGCGCGAAGAACGCGGTCGAGTTCCTGGCCGCGGCGTACGATATGACCAGTGGCCGAGATGACGCTGTAAGCGCCCTGTCGGCGGCCCAGCCGCGGATTCTTCTCGATGCGATAAATCGGAAATTCGCTGGCCCGGCGGAAAACTGAAAACACCGCTCGGTCTTTGAGAAAGTCGATGGCGTAGTCGCGCCATTCACCGGCGGCAACCTTGCGGCCGTAGAGACTGAGAATGCGGTCAAGCTCGCGCCGGCTGAAGGTAACCTCGTTTGCGGGGGCGGCGGCCGCGCGAACCTCGCCCCCGCGCCACGCGCTCGGTTCGATTTCACCGAACCCCATGCGGCGCCTCCTGGTCACTGAAGCTTCAAAGTTACTTCATGATCGCGCCGGACGGATGCGCGGGCAAGGGGTATGCAAGGGGCTGGCGACGGGCCTGCAAGAGACCTGCAAGAGACCTGCAAGGGGGTAGTCGGGCCGGCCATAGCGGCTCGGAACCGCCTGGTGCGGCATTTTTGTCCAGGCGAATCACGGATTCGTTAGGCCGATCATAAAGCGGCCCCATTTCGGTCAAGCACATGCCCTGCTGGACTGGCAAACCATGATCGTTGCCTCAGGGCCCGGTCTGGATCGCATTCCGGATTCCTCAGCCCCCCAGCCCCCCGGGGTGTGGTCGGACCGGGCCAGAGTTCAGCGTAGGGGTTAGATTCCCAAAGCGTATGCGTAAAAGGCCGGCGATGAGCCGGCCTTTTTTTGCGCGCCGGTGGAGCTCTCGCTCGCGCTTATCTGAGTTCGGTAGCTTGCCGCGTAATCGGCAGCAGTGCGGTGCCGAGGATAATGCCCGGCTTTTCCTTGGTCCCCTGCTGCACCATGATCGCAACCGCATCGCCGTCCTTGGCGGTGATCTCGGCGAGCGGAACGGTGAAGGTTTCATCACTGCCGCTGTAATCGCCGAGCTTCGACCAGCTCCGCACCACATCGTGGTACGTTATCTTGCGTCCGCTATTTTCCCCGCGGCCAATCGCAACCGCAACAGCGCGCGTGATGGGGCAGAGCCAGACCTCGGCGGCAGCATGATCGTTGCCGGCCGCGATCTTCACGTTCAAATTGCCGCCGCCGATCGACGCCAGCACCGGCACCGACATGACGGCGGCATTGCGATCGGTCTGCGCGATTGCGTGCTCGACCGCAGTCTTGTCGCTGCCCAGAACGTGGACCGCGCCATTGACCACGATCTGCGGCGTGTAAACCTCACGATCGCCGCGCATGCGCGCATAAGCGCGTTGCCGCGCCGAATGTCCGGGACTGGCAAGCGTATCCTTCCAGCCGAGATAGTCCCAGTAATCGATCGGCAGGCTGAGCGCGACCACGGACGGATCGTTGGCAAGCTCGCCAAGAAGCTTGTCGGCGGCCGGACAGGACGAGCAGCCTTGGCTGGTGAACAGCTCGATCAACGCGCGGGGCTCGCCTGCGTTGGCCAGCACGCAGCTTGCGATCACCAACCCAGCGGCCAGCGGTGCCGATAACAAGCGGCGACGTTGCATTTCAAATCTCCCACCCTGCTGGCCCCACAGAAGGATTGGTGACTGGATTGATACCGGGCGCCCACCTCACCTGCCACTCAATTCGAGGTGAGGCTGCAAGAGGTAAAAACTAGGCCGCGAGATGGCGAAGGACATACTGCAAAATCCCGCCATTACGGTAATAATCGAGCTCGTCAACGGTATCGATGCGGCATAGCAGCGGGACCCGCTTCAGGCCGCCGTCAGCAGCAACGATTTCGGCGATAAGGCGCTGATGCGGCTTGAGATCGTTGTGCAGGCCGCGAATGGTGACCTGCTCGTCGCCCTTCAGGCCCAGCGTCTGCCAAGAGGTGCCCTCTTCAAACGCCAGCGGCACCACCCCCATACCGACCAGATTAGAGCGGTGGATGCGCTCGAACGATTGCGCAATTACCGCGCGCACGCCAAGGAGCACGGTGCCCTTAGCCGCCCAGTCGCGTGACGAGCCGGTGCCGTATTCTTTGCCGGCGAACACCACCAGCGGCACCTGCTCGGTCTTGTAGCGCATGGCGGCGTCGTAGATCGTCATGCGTTGGCGGGACGGATAGTGCACCGTGTAGCCGCCCTCGACGCCAGGCACCATCTGGTTCTTGAGCCGGATATTGGCGAATGTGCCGCGCATCATCACTTCATGATTGCCGCGCCGGGTACCGTATTGGTTGAAATCGACCGGCTTGACCTTGTGATCAATCAAATATTTGCCGGCCGGAGAATCCGCCTTGATCGAGCCGGCCGGCGAGATGTGGTCGGTGGTAATCGAGTCGAGGAATAGGCCCAGCACGCGCGCATCGATAACGTCGGACGGCGGTTCCGGCCGCTTCGACATGCCGGAGAAATACGGCGGATTCTGCACGTAGGTCGATTTGCGGTCCCATGGGAACGTCAGCGCGCCCTGCACGCTGATCTTTCGCCAGTTGGCCTCGCCCTTGAACACGTCGCCGTATTTGCTTGTGAACATCTTCTTGCTGATGTTCTTACGGACAAGTTCGTTGATCTCGCGGCTCGTCGGCCAGATATCGCGCAGATAGACCTTGCGGCCCTTCGGATCGGTACCGAGCGGCGCTTTGCCGATATCGATCTGCATGGAACCGGCGATCGCGTAAGCAACCACGAGCGGCGGTGAAGCCAGATAATTGGCGCGAACGTCGGCGTTGACGCGGCCTTCGAAGTTACGATTTCCCGACAGTACCGCGGCGGCGACCAGATCCTCGTCGTTGATCGCCTTGGAAATCTCCGGCGGCAGCGGGCCCGAATTGCCGATGCAGGTCGTGCAGCCGAACCCGACCAGATTAAACCCAAGCTTGTCGAGATCTTTCTGCAAACCCGATTTGTCGAGATATTCGGCGACCACCTGCGAGCCGGGCGCCAACGAGGTCTTCACCCATGGCTTGACGGCGAGCCCTTTGTCGAGCGCTTTGCGCGCCACCAATCCGGCGGCGATCATCACACTCGGATTGGATGTGTTGGTGCACGATGTGATCGCGGCAATCACCACGTCGCCGTGGCCGAGCGTTTCGTTGCGGCCTTCGACCGGAACACGTTTGGTTATCTCGCCGCCTTGGCCGAATTCCTTATCCATCGCTTGCGCAAAGCTGGATTTGATTTCTTTGAGCGGCACCCGATCTTGCGGCCGCTTGGGCCCGGCGAGTGACGGCTCGACCGACGAAAGCTCAAGCTTAAGCACGTCGGTGAAGATCGGGTCCTGCGCCGATTTGGTGAGGTACAGGCCCTGCGCCTTGGCGTAGGCCGATACCAGCGCGACGCGATCAGCAGGCCGACCGGTGTCGCGCAGATAGCGGATGGTATCGTCGTCGATTGGGAAGAAACCGCAGGTCGCGCCATATTCCGGCGACATATTGCCGAGCGTGGCGCGATCCTCGATCGTGAGACCCGCCAGACCCGGCCCAAAATATTCGACGAACTTGCCGACCACGCCGCGCTTGCGCAGCATCTGCGTGACGGTCAACACCAGGTCGGTCGCGGTGACGCCTTCTTTGAGCTTGCCGTTGAAGCGCACGCCCACCACTTCCGGCAACAGCATCGAATACGGCTGGCCAAGCATGGCGGCTTCCGCCTCGATGCCGCCGACGCCCCAGCCAAGCACCGACAGGCCGTTGACCATGGTGGTATGCGAGTCGGTGCCGACCAGCGTGTCGGGATAAGCAAGCTCGGTGGCGACGGATTTATCGGCGAATTTCAGCTTGGCCTTCGCCGTCCAAACGGTGTGCGAAAGATATTCGAGATTGACCTGATGGCAGATGCCGGTACCGGGCGGCACCACGCGAAAATCTTCGAACGAGCGCTGCGCCCATTTGAGGAAACGGTAGCGCTCCTGATTCTGTTTGTACTCTTCTTCGACGTTCTTCTTGAACGCGGTATTGTTGCCGAAGAAATTGACCACCACCGAATGATCGATGACCAGGTCGACCGGCACCAGCGGATTGATCTTCTTCGGATCGCCGCCCAGCATTTTCATGGCGTCGCGCATGGCCGCGAGATCGACGACCGCCGGAACGCCGGTGAAATCCTGCATCAAGACGCGCGCCGGACGGAACGCGATTTCACGGTCGGAGGTCTTGGTCTTGAGCCACTGCGCGACCGCCTGGATGTCCTCCTTGGTGACAGAGCGGCCATCCTCGTTGCGAAGCATGTTTTCGAGCAAAACCTTGAGCGAGAACGGCAGGCGGGAAATGCCTTTCAGGCCGTTCTTCTCGGCGATCGGCAGGCTGTAATAGCCGTAGGTCTTCGCCCCAACTTTGAGCGGCCTTAGACATTTGAAGCTGTCGAGCGAAGCCATGATTATTTTTCCATCCTGCCAGCCGCCCGCCGGCGCAATTCGGAGGTCATTTATTGCCGGAACAGGCCCCAACGGAACGTTGGCGATCAGACAAAGCAGGCGAAACCGACGCGCTTTTGTCCGCGCTTCGGCTTATAGGGTCTTTTCAACACTAGTGCCAGATCGGCAAGAAATGGTCGATAAACTACTGGGAATGGCTGGATTGTTGAATCGTCTGGTGCGCCCCTCACCCCACATCCGGGACTACGTTGATGCGGCTTTGCGCCTCTGATCTGGGTTGCCGGCGCGGCGGCCGGACGGTTTTCGAAGGGCTTAGTTTCGCGGTCGAGGCCGGCGAAGCTTTGGCCATCCGAGGCCGCAATGGAGCAGGCAAATCGTCGCTGCTGCGGCTGATCGTAGGCCTCGTCCGCCTTGGCGGCGGCCGCCTCGATCTGGAGGGCGGCGACCCCGAATTGAGCCTCAGTGAACAGGCGCATTACCTCGGCCACCAGGATGCGCTGAAGCCTTCGTTGTCGGTCGGCGAAAACCTGCGCTTCTGGTCGGAATTTCTGGGCGGATTGTCCTCGGATGTCGGCGAAGCGCTGGCGGCAGTCGGCCTGGCCGCGCTCGCCGATCTGCCGGCAGCTTATTTGTCCGCGGGCCAGCGCCGCCGCCTTTCCATCGCCCGGCTGCTCGCGGTCAAGCGTCCGATCTGGCTGCTCGACGAGCCTACCAGCACGCTCGACACCACGGCACAGGAGCAGCTTGTCGGCTTGATGCGCGCACATCTCGCCGGCGGCGGCCTCATCCTCGCCGCTACCCACAGCGCCCTCGGCATCGACGACGTCAAAGAACTGCGGTTGGGAGCACCGCAATGAGCGCGCTCGCCGCCATGCTGACGCGCGACTTGCGCGTTGCAGTCCGCGTCGGCGGCGGCGCCCTGATTGGCGTATTGTTCTTTCTGGTGGTGGTGACGCTGACCCCGTTGGCGCTCGGGCCCGATCTGGCGCTGTTGCAGCGGATCGGTCCGGCCATCCTTTGGCTCGCGGCACTGTTGGCGAACCTGCTGGCGCTCGACCGGCTGTTCGCGGCCGATCACGAAGACGGTTCACTCGACCTCATTATGACCGGACGCGCTCCGCTCGAACTCGTGGTTGCGGTCAAGGGGCTTGCGCAATGGCTGACCACCGGTCTCCCGCTTGTCATCGCGACCCCGCCCATCGGCCTGTTCCTCAACCTCGACGCCAAGGCCGAGGGCACGCTGGTGCTGACCCTTCTGGTCGGCACGCCGGGGCTGACATTCATCGGGCTCATTGGCGCCGCACTCGCAGTGACACTGCGTCGCGGGGGTTTGCTGCTTGCCGTGCTGGTATTGCCGCTGACCGTGCCAGTGCTCATTTTCGGCGTGGCGGCGGCAAATGCCGCGGTCATGGGGCCGGTACCGTTCGGCACGCCATTTACGATTCTATGCGCGTTCACGCTGGCCAGCATTGTCGTCGGCCCGTTCGCCGCCGCCGCCGCGCTGCGCCAGGAAATGGAGTAATAGTAGTATTAGCGGAGCATGAAAACCTGACATGGCCATCACCGATCTCGCCAATCCGTCGCGCTTCCTCGCGTTCGCCAACCGCATCATCCCGTGGCTCGGCGCGCTTACGGTCGTCGTGTTCGCGTTCGCGATCAGTCGGGCGATGAACGCGCCCGACGATTATCAGCAAGGCGCTACCGTCAAGATCATGTATCTGCATGTGCCGGGAGCGTGGCTTGGCATGCTCGGCTGGGGACTTATGACGGTGGCTGCGCTCGGCACTCTGGTCTGGCGCCATCCGCTCGCCGACGTCGCCGCCAAGGCCGCCGCCCCGATCGGCGCCGCTTTTACGTTCATGTGCCTGGTCACCGGCTCACTGTGGGGACGGCCAATGTGGGGCACCTATTGGGTGTGGGATGCGCGGCTGACATCCGTACTGGTGCTGTTTCTGCTTTACCTCGGTGTCATCGCGCTGTGGCGCACAGTGGAAGATCCGTCGCGCGCCGCCCGCGCCGCGGCGATCCTCACCCTCGTTGGCGCGCTCGACCTGCCGATCATTAAGTTCTCCGTCGATTGGTGGAACACGTTGCATCAACCGGCCTCGGTGCTTCGGCTCGGCGCTCCGACCATCGATCCGTCGATTCTCATCCCATTGTTTATTTCGGCGCTGGCTTTCACACTGTTGTTCGCCGTTCTGCTGTTGGCGGCGATGCGCAATGAAATCCTGCGGCGGCGGGTGCGGACGTTGCGGCTCCTGCAGGCGAGCACGGCGAGCTGAGCATGGAAGCTGCGAGCCATACCGGCTTCATCGTTGCCGCTTACGCCACCGCCGGTGCCGTGATCGGCGGATTGATCGCATGGGTGATGCTTGATTACCGCAGGCAACGGCGCAGGCTTGGCGATCTCGAAAAGCTCGGCCTCAAGCGCCGCTCGGCGGCGGCACAATCGGGGGAAACAATCGGACGGGCCGGGACATGAGCACAATCGACCAAAACGGCGCGAATGTATTCCGGCGCCGGGTGCTGGTGCTGCTCCCGCTGCTGATTTTTCTGGCGATCTTTGCGCTGTTTCTCACCCGCCTTTATTCCGGCGACCCATCGCGCATTCCTTCCGCGCTGATCGGGCACCCGGCGCCGGCGATCAATTTGCCGCCGATCGCCGACCTCGACCGCAACGGCAATCCGGTTCCCGGGATCGTCGCCGCCGGCTTTAAGGGCGCGGTGACGGTCGTGAATGTGTGGGCCTCATGGTGCGTGCCATGCCATGACGAAGCGCCGCTGCTCATGCAGCTGGCTCAAGACAGTCGCCTGCGCCTCGTCGGCATCAACTACAAGGACAAACCGGAAAACGCCCGGCGCTTTCTCGGCCGTTACGGCAATCCGTTCGCCGCTGCCGGCGCCGATCAAAACGGCCGCGCCGCCATCGAATGGGGAGTCTACGGGGTGCCGGAAACCTTCATCGTCGGACGCGACGCACGCATCGCCTATAAGCTGGTCGGGCCGATCACGCCGGACAATATCGGCACGGTGCTCAAGCCGGAAATCGACAAGGCGCTGGCAGCCGGTTCGTGACCGTCACTCGGCCGATTCAACCGCGTATTTCTTCAGCAGCGGATATTGCAGCGCGCCGAACACGAAAGTGAGCGGCAGAAAGCCGAACACTTTGAAATCGACCCAGACATTGGTCGAGGTGTTGCGCCAGACGATTTCGTTGAGCACGGCAAGCACAAAGAAGAAGATCGCCCAGCGCAACGTCAGCTTGCGCCAGCCCTCCTCGGTGAGGTGGAACAGCGAATCGAACACCACGCCAAGAAACGACTTGCCAAAGAAAAGTCCGCCAAGCAGTACCGCGCCGAACAAGGCATAGATGATGGTCGGCTTGATTTTGATGAACACATCGTTGTGCAGAAATAAGGTCAGGCCGCCGAACACCAGGACGATGATCGCCGTAACCACCGGCATGATTGGCAGCGAGCGGGTCAGCAGATAGGACACCGCCAGCGCCGCCAGCACCGCGACCATGAATGTCGCGGTGGCGACGAAAATGCCGTAGCGCGCGTTGGCAAAAAAGAACAGCACCAGCGGGCCCAGGTCGAGGGCGAGCTTGAGCAGAGGGTTGAGTTGGGGCTTGGCGGGGTCGGTCATGCGATGGATGTTTCTGTAGCGCGGCCAGGCGGTGGCGTAAATTATCAATCGATACCGGCGACGGCGCGGGCGAAATCCCCGGCCGAGAACGGCGCCAGATCGTCGATGCTTTCACCGACGCCGATGAAATGCACCGGCACGCCGAATTTGGCCGCCAGCGCCACCAGAATACCGCCGCGCGCGGTACCGTCGAGCTTGGTCATTACCAGTCCGGTCACGCCAACTGCTTTGCGGAACAGTTCGACTTGCGACAGCGCGTTCTGGCCGACGGTCGCATCGAGCACGAGCAGGACGGCGTGCGGCGCGGACGGATCGACCTTCTTTATCACCCGCACCACTTTCTCCAGCTCTTCCATCAGCTCGGTGCGGTTTTGCAAACGACCGGCGGTATCGATGAGCAGGACATCAACGTCCTGCTCCTTCGCTGCCCGCACGGCATCGAACGCCAGGCCGGCGGCGTCGGCGCCGGCCGCGCGCGCGATGAAAGCCGAGCCGGTACGATCGCTCCAGATTTTCAGTTGCTCGATGGCGGCAGCGCGAAACGTGTCGCCCGCCGCAAGCATCACGCTGCGGCCGTCGGCCTTGAACTTGGCCGCGAGCTTGCCGATGGTGGTGGTCTTGCCGGAGCCGTTCACGCCGGCGACCAGGATCACGAACGGCTTTATCAACGGGTCGATGGCGAGAGGCTGCGCGACCGGGGCGAGCGCCTTCTCGATTTCCGCGGCGACCACCGTCTTGATCTCTTCAGCCGAAATTCCCGCTTCGTACCGACCTGCGCCGAGCGCGGCGGCGATGCGCTCGGCGGTACCGACGCCGAGGTCGGCGCGGATCAGCGCGTCTTTAATGCCGGCAATCGTCTCGGCATCGAACTTGCGCTTGGCGACCAGATCGGTGATCGCGCTGCCGAGCGCCGAGGACGTGCGCTTGAGCCCGCCAGTGAGGCGCTGCCACCAATTGCCTTTTGTTTCCGCGGCGCTGTCGTTCATGCGTGGCCCGTGATAGCGGTTTCCCCAAGCGAAGCAACAAGCGACCGTGTCATGACACCGGAACAGATGGTGTCGCGGCTTCTCTACCGCGACGGGCTGATGCTGGTACTCGACAAGCCTCCCGGGCTGTCGGTGCATGCCGGCCCGATAAACAGTGCGAACCGCCGTGAAAGCGTCGAGGATCATTTCGACGCGTTGCGCTTCGGCCTACCGCGACCGCCGGCGCTGGCGCACCGGCTCGACCGCGATACATCCGGCTGCCTGGTGCTTGGCCGCCATCACAAGGCGCTGGCGGAACTCGGCAAGCTGTTTCGGAACGGCGCCATCGGCAAGACCTATTGGGCGATCGTCGACGGTGCACCGGAAACCGACGAAGGCGTCATCGAGCTGCCGCTCGGCCGACTCGATGCGACGCGGGGCTGGTGGATGAAGCACGATCCGCAAGGCCGGCCGGCGGTTACCAAGTGGACGGTGAGGGGCAAGACTGCGGCCATGAGTTGGCTTGCGCTCGAGCCGCTGACTGGCCGCACGCACCAGCTTCGCGTCCACTGCGCCGAAATGGGCTGGCCGATTCGCGGCGACGCGGTTTACGGCAACGCGCCGCGGAGCGGCGGCCC
>Ga0307373_10006906_pt1 | contig 17891 bp, 30 predicted proteins | sample OX2MG_FD_202534 | JGI IMG/M metagenome (GOLD analysis project Ga0307373, IMG submission 202534) | Soil microbial communities from Risofladan, Vaasa, Finland - OX-2 | ecosystem: Environmental > Terrestrial > Soil > Coastal area > Acid sulfate soil | place: Finland: Risofladan, Vaasa | collected... | reverse complement strand
GACAACGTGTCAATGGAGATCGAGCTGATTACGCCGATCGCGATGGAGAAGGGACTGCGCTTCGCCATCCGCGAGGGCGGCCATACGGTCGGCGCAGGCACCGTCACCGAAATCATTCAATAAATAGGCGGATATGCTGCATCAAAAAATAAGAATTCGGTTGAAGGCATACGATCACAGGGTTCTCGACCAGTCGGCCGCAGATATTGTGTCCACTGCGAAGCGGTCCGGGGCGCAGGTGGCGGGTCCGATCCCGTTGCCAACGGTGAAGAACAAGTATTGCGTCCTTCGGTCGCCGCACACGGACAAGAAATCGCGCGAGCAGTTTGAGATCCGTACCCACAAGCGGCTGGTGGATATTCTGGAGCCGACCACGCAGACCATCGACGCGCTGACAAAGCTCGACCTGCCTGCTGGAGTCGACATTGAGATCAAAGCTTTTGGGAAAGAGCACACGAAGTAGGCGTGCGAGCGTCCTGCTGGGAATTGGAACCGTGGTGAAGCAATTATGGTGAAGGCAATTCTGGGAAAAAAGCTGGGGATGACGCAGATTTTCGCGGAAAACGGTGATGCTGTTCCCGTCACCCTTCTGAAGGCGGGCCCGTGCGTGGTGGTTCAACGGAAAACCGCGGCGAAAGATGGATATGAGGCGGCCCAGATCGGTTTGGTTGAAGTTCCGCCGCCGCGCCGTCTGACGAAGGCGACGGAGGGACATTTCAAGCGTGCCGGGGCGAACCCTACGCGCTTTCTCCGGGAAGTCCGCTTGGATGATGGCACCGGAGAAGTGAAGATGGGGGACAAGGTTCTCGTAGACCAGTTTGCGGTCGACGACTACGTTGATGTTATCGGAACGTCCAAGGGACGCGGGTTTGCGGGGGTTCATAAGCGGCACCACTTTGGTGGTGGAGCAGGAGCTCACGGGTCCATGTTTCACCGGGCGCCCGGGTCGATCGGGTCGTCATCGTTTCCTTCAAGAGTTTTTAAAGGAATGCGAGCTGCCGGGCACATGGGGGCGAGCCGTGTTACGGTTCGGAACCTGCGGGTGGTTCAAGTCCTGCCGGAAGATAATGCGCTGCTCGTCGAGGGCGCGGTTCCAGGGCCTGACGGCGGGTATGTGATGGTGCGAAAGGCCAGAGCTTCTCACAAATAGGCCTAGCAGCCGCAGGGTGTTTTTTTGGACGTGAAATTATGGCAACTATTGATGTAAAGAATTTGGAAGGGCAGACGGTGAAGCAGTTGGAAGTGGCCGACGAAGTGTTTGCGGCCAAGCCCAACGCAGATCTGTTGTGGGAGGCGACGAAGGCCTATCTGGCCAACTTGCGTCGTGGCACTCACTCAACCAAGAGCCGCGGTGAGGTTTCCGGCGGCGGCAAGAAGCCTTGGCGGCAGAAGGGAACGGGTCGCGCCCGCGCGGGGAGTATTCGAAGCTCGTTGTGGCGCCATGGTTCGATTGCTCATGGCCCGAAGCCCCGCGATTACACGATCAAGCTTCCCAAGAAGGTCTTGAGTGGGGCTTTGCGTTCCGCATTGGCTGTGAAGTACCAGGAAAATAAAATAACGGTTGTTGATCGGTTGAGTCTGGCCGAGCCCAAGTCGAAGGCATTTGTTGGGGCTCTGGGCAAGCTTGAGGTCAGCCCCAAAATCCTGATCGTCGATGTGGCGCGGGATCGCAATCTGGAGCTTTCCTCTCGCAATGTACCGGGATGTGATTTAATGCGCCATCACGAGCTTCACGCGTACCACGTAATGAGTCACGATTGTCTGGTGATTTCGGAGGGAGCCTTGACGCGGCTCGAGGAGTCGTTGCGATGAAAAGAAGCCCGCATCAAGTACTTCGCAAGCCCATCATTACGGAGAAAAGCGTTGATTTGAAGGATATGGCTCGGACGCTTTGCTTTCAGGTGCACGCTCACGCCAGCAAGGGCGAGGTCAAGCAGGCGGTTGAGGAAGTGTTTGTGGAGTTGCGCGACAAGGTTGAGTCTGTTCATACGGCTTCCTTCCGTGGCAAAGTCCGCAGGCGCGGCAAGACGCAAGGGCGGCGGCCAGACTGGAAGAAGGCTTACGTCAAGCTGAGAGTAGGAACGAAGGTTCCGGAGTATGCCGAGACGGTTTAGCGGATCGCGCTCCCATCGACGGACGGAAGATTATGGCAATTAAGACTTACAGGCCTTACACGAAAACACGACGGTTCCAAACCGGTTTGGGGTTTGAGGAGCTCACGACTTCAAAGCCGCACAAGGCGCTCCTTGAGCCGAAGGACCGGATTTCGGGAAGGAACAACCGGGGGCGAGTGACCATTCGGCACCGGGGCGGGGGGCACAAGCGCCATTACCGTGTCATTGATTTCAAGCGTGACAAGGCGGGAATTACGGCGCAGGTGGCAACCGTTGAATACGATCCGAATCGTTCGGCGTTTATCTCGCTTCTGCATTACGTGGACGGCGAGAAGCGATATATCCTCTATCCGCAAGGGTTGAAGGTTGGGGATAAGGTCGTTTCCGGGCCGGAAGCTGATATTGTGGTTGGCAACTCGCTGCCCCTGAAGAATATCCCGCTCGGTACGATGCTGCACAACCTGGAGCTGCGGCCGGGGAAGGGCGGGCAGCTGGTCAGGAGCGCGGGCGGCAGCGCGCAGTTGGTGGCCAAAGAGGAAGACTACGCTCAAGTTCGCTTGCCCTCGGGAGAGGTTCGGCGCCTGCACGTGGACTGCACTGCGACGGTGGGTCAAGTTGGGAATCTTGACCACGAGAATGTCACGGTGGGGAAAGCGGGCCGGAAGCGCTGGCGAGGAATTCGCCCCACGGTTCGCGGAGTAGCCATGAACCCGGTTGATCATCCCATGGGCGGCGGAGAAGGCAAAACGTCCGGCGGACGGCATCCTGTAACCCCGTGGGGACAGCCCACGCGGGGATTTAAGACGCGGCGCAATAAACTCACAGATCGGTTTATTGTGAGACGGCGCGAAAAGAAGTAGGGAGGAAAGATTGTCGAGATCGCTTAAGAAGGGACCCTTCATTGATGATCACCTCATCAAGAAGGTCGAACTGCTCAACCGGCGGTTCGAGAAGAAGGTGATCAAGACCTGGTCGAGGCGTTCGACGATTGTTCCCGAGATGGTCGGGCACACCATCGCGGTCCACAACGGCAGGAAGTTTATTCCTGTTTACGTCACGGAGAATATGGTCGGCCACAAGCTGGGTGAGTTTTCTCCCACGCGCACCTTCAAAGGCCACAGCATGAAGGTTGCGACTGAGCGGACTGCTCGTGGGCGGTAAGCGCGCCTTAGCGGGTCCGGAGGATTTGAGATAAACGATGGAAGCCAAAGCGATAGGAAAGTATTTAAGAGTTTCACCGCAGAAAGCCAGGCTTGTTGTTGACCTGATTCGAGGTCAGAACGTTGGCGTCGCGGTCGATGTCTTGCGCTTTACGAAGAAGCGAGTTGCTCTGGAAGTGATCAAGATCTTGCAGGCAGCGATCGCGAACGCTGAGCAGAAATCGGAATCCGTGGATGTTGATGAGCTCGTGGTCTCAAAGGCCTACGTTGATGAAGGGCCGCGGATGAAGCGGATTCGTCCGGCTCCCATGGGGCGCGCGTACCACTACCAGCGGCGCATGAGCCATATCACGGTGGTTGTTGAGGCTCGGGAGTCTCAGTCTTGAAGAGGGTTTGGTGGGCTGCTCAGATCTACGCTGATTAAGGCGTGCCGGTCGAGCGGTAGAAGCAGGGTTGCTGAAGGAGGCTGTGAGTGGGACAGAAGGTACATCCTTACGGATTCCGCCTGGGACTCAATAAGACGTGGAAGTCCCGGTGGTTTGCCAAAAAAGGTTATGCAGACCTGCTGCATGAAGATTTGAAACTGAAGCGTCAGCTCAAAACCCAGCTTCGCAGCGCGGGAGTTTCTTCCATTGAAATTGAGAGGCCGGGAAACAAGCTGAAGATTACAATCCATACGGCCCGGCCGGGTATTATTATCGGGCGCAAAGGGGCGGAGATCGACCGGCTGCGACAAGAGGTTCAAAAGCGTACGGGACGGGAAGTCCTGCCGATCAATATCCAGGAAGTGCACCGTCCTGAGTTGAATGCCCAGCTCGTCGCAGAATCCATTGCGCTGCAGCTTGAGAAGCGCGTGGCTTTCCGCCGGGCGATGCGCAAGTCCGTGGATGCGGCCCTGCGGTTCGGCTGCAAAGGAATTCGAGTCAGGGTCGGCGGGCGTCTGAATGGAGCAGAAATCGCGCGTTCGGAGTGGTATCTGCAAGGAAGGCTACCTCTTCACACTCTTCGTGCGGATATCGATTACGGGCTTGCTGAAGCCATGACAACTTACGGCGTCATCGGAGTGAAGTGTTGGATCTATAACGGCGAAATTCTTGAACAGAAGCGTCGGCCGTCAAGGGCGCCGCAAGCTGTGGAGGCTGCCGGACCGGCCGCCGTTTGAGGTCTCGAATCTTGTAATCCCGGGGTTCGGGAATTAGGGCCCAAGGTGAGCGAAATATGTTAATGCCTAGCAAGGTGAAGTTTCGGAAGGTGCAGCGCGGAAGAATGCACGGGAAAGCGTGGCGGGGTTCCCTGATTTCTTTCGGAGACTTTGGGCTGAAGGTTATGGCGCCAGGCTGGATCACGGACCGGCAGATTGAGGCCAGCCGTGTTGCTATTATGCGTTTTGTGAAGCGTGGCGGCAAGCTCTGGATCCGGGTATTCCCGGATAAACCGGTAACCAAAAAGCCGGCGGAAACGCGCATGGGAAAAGGAAAAGGTGCGCCGGAGTTTTGGGTGGCGGTTGTGAAGCCGGGCAGAATATTATTTGAAATTGAGGGTGTGACGGAAGCCGAGGCTCGGCAAGCCTTCAGGCTGGCAAGTGACAAGCTGCCCCTGTCAACCCGATTTGTGACGCGGATTGAAGCCTCACACTGAATTTTAGAGGAGAGCTGGGCGTGAAACTTGAGAAGGATAAAAAGTGGAAGTGGCCCGCGGAGAACATGCGGGAATGGACCGACGAAGAATTGAAGAGTTCGCAGCGGGAGTTCTCCCAGCAGCTTCTTCGCCTGCGGTTTCAGCTTGCAGGCGGCCAGGGGGATGTGCTTCCTGTAATACGCCAGCTTCGGAAAGGGATTGCCCGGGTGCAGACGGTGCGTCAGCAGAGGGCGCTGGACCTGCGCGCCAAGGCGCAAGCTTGAGGCTTCGCCAGTGCGGACGGGCATAGGGACAAGGTTGATCCGGAATGCCGAATCAAAAACGACAGCAAAAAATCGGTGTGGTTAGTAATAATAGGATGCAGAAGACCATCGTTGTGACGGTGGATCGGAAAATCATGCACCCGCTTTACAAGAAGGTTTTGCGGAAATCAAGCAGATTTCTGGCCCATGATGAAAGTGGCGAGTGCCAACTGGGTGATACGGTGAAGATTGAGGAGACTCGCCCTCTCAGCCGCCGCAAGCGCTGGCGAGTGATCGAGGTTGTCTCTAAGGCGACCCAGGTGGGCGTTGGCCCGGAGGCTGAACGATGATTGGGATGCGCACCAGGCTCAGGGTTGCCGATAATTCAGGCGCTCGAAAGCTTTCCTGTATTCTGCCCGTGGGAGGAAGCACGGGGTTGCAGGCTGGGCTGGGCGACGTTATCACGGCAGCGGTGAAGGAAGCTGCTCCGGAGAGCGCTGTTCCGAAAGGGTCAGTCGTCAAGGCCGTTGTCGTCCGCATGCGGAAGGAGCAGCGGCGGCGGGATGGCAGCTATATTCGCTTTGACGAGAATGCCGCGGTGCTGATCAATGATGCGGGTGAGCCCGTCGGGACTCGCGTTTTTGGGCCTGTGGCCCGCGAACTCCGCGAGAAGAAGTTTTTGAAGATTGTCTCGTTGGCCCCGGAGGTTCTGTAATGGGTTTGTCACTGGATATTCGGAAAGATGACCAGGTTCAGGTGATTGCCGGGCGGGACAGGGGGAAGTCGGGGCGAGTGCTGCAGGTGGTGCCCCGAAAGCGGCAGGTGTTTGTTGAACACGCCAACATGATTAAACGTCACACTCGCCCGAATCCGGCCAAGCAGATCCGGGGTGGAATTCTGGAAAAGGAAGGCCCGATCAACGTTTCAAACGTGGCACTTGTATGCAGTGAGTGTGGCGCTACTCGGGTTCGCCATCAACGCATGGCGGGTGGCGCTAAAGGTAAGAAGGTTCGCCAATGCGCGAAGTGCGGAAAGGTATTGGACTCCTAAGAGTTCAGGAAGATTAAGGGAATATGGCGGCGCGATTAAGAGAAAGATATCAAGCGGAAGTCCTTCCGACGCTGATCAAGGAATTTAAGTACGGAAACCCCATGGCTGCTCCACGGCTCCGCAAGATAGTGGTCAACATTGGGCTGGGCGAAGCCAGTCAAAATGTTAAGCTATTGGACGCTGCCCTGCGGGAGTTGGGGCAGGTTGCGGGTCAGAAGCCGGTTGTGACCCGTGCGAGGAAGTCGATTGCTAACTTTAAGCTGCGCAAAGGCATGCCAATCGGGACGATGGTGACCCTGCGTGGCGACCGGATGTACGAATTTTTCGACCGGCTTGTTAATGTGGCGCTCCCTCGCGTTCGGGATTTTCGAGGGCTCTCGACGAAATCGTTCGACGGACGGGGCGGCTATACTCTGGGTCTGCGCGACCAGTTGGTTTTTCCCGAAGTGGAGTATTCCAAGGTTGAGAAAGTCAAGGGAATGAATATTTCGATTGTGACCGATGCGCGGACGGACGCCGAGGCGCTGGCGCTACTCCGCCATATGGGAATGCCCTTCCGTTCCGATGGGCAGCGGCGCCGCGCTCAAGGCGATTCCAGTGTGCAGGCAGGAGGGTAACGCGTGGCACGTTTATGCCAGATGGCAAAGCTAGTTCGGAAGCCTAAGTTTAAGAATCGGCATCGAAATCGCTGCCGCATCTGCGGAAGGCCCCGCGGTTATTTGAGGAAGTTTGAGATGTGCCGGCTCTGTTTCCGGAAACTCGCTCTTCTTGGCGATATTCCGGGAGTGACGAAGTCGAGTTGGTAAGTGGTGTCAACGATCGCAGCGGAAAAGGTCGGGCTGCGACGAGTTTTGTAAACTGGGAGTCTTATGTCCGCTGTTTCTGATCCGGTCGCTGATATGCTGACGCGAATTCGTAACGGGTTGCGCGCCCGGCACCAGCGTGTGGATATGCCCTCGTCGAAGTTAAAAGTTGAGATCGCTCGAGTTCTTAAGGAAGAAGGCTACGTCAGCAATTATAAGGTAGCCGAGGAAGGGAAAAAGAAAACCCTTCGTGTCTTCCTGCGATACGGAACGAACGGTTTGGGCGTGATCTCGAAGGTGGATCGAGTTTCGAAGCCTGGCCGCCGGGTCTACATCGCCGCCCGCGAAGTTCCCAGAGTGCTGGGGGGCTTGGGCGTTAATATCCTGACGACTCCGCAAGGGGTGATGACCGGGAAGGCAGCTCGCCGCGCCAAAGTCGGCGGCGAAATCCTTTGTAACGTGGAGTAAGTCGGAACCTCGGGTAAGGCTGAAAGTTATGTCAAGAATAGGTCGTAAATTAATTGAAATTCCCTCCGGGGTTACGGTTCAGGCGGAGGTGTTGGCGGTGACCGTGACGGGCCCGAAAGGCACTCTCCGGGTTCCTCTCCCGAAAGGGATTCGCTTGGAAAAGCAAGACGGGCACTACATTGCCCAGGCGGAGCATGAGGGCCAGGAGGCGCTGCGGGGACTGATTCGGGCAGAAGTTGCGAACGCCGTCATGGGAGTGAGCAAGGGTTTTGAAAGGCAACTGGACATTGTCGGAATCGGTTACCGGGCTGAAGTCAAAGAAAAGGTCGTGGTCTTTACTCTTGGCTATTCGCATCCCATTGAGCTTTCGATTCCCAAAGGCATATCGATTAGCGTTGAAAAGCAGACCCATCTGGTAGTCAAAGGATTCGACCGCCGTCTGGTGGGTCAGACCGCGGCCAATATCCGCGGTTTGCGTCCGCCCGACCCGTATAAGAATAAGGGTGTCCGGTACACGGGAGAGCAATTGAAGAAGAAAGCCGGCAAGGCGGCCGGTGCTGGGGGATCCAAGGCTTAGGTCCTGGGAGGAATAACAAAAGGTATGTTGACCCAAGTTTCTAGAAATGCCCGTCGCCAGGGGATCCATCGGCGAATTCGCAGCCGGGTGCGCGGCCTTTTGCCGGCTCCAAGATTGAATGTGTTTCGCTCGCTGAAGCACATCTATGCCCAGGTTGTCGATGACGCTCGAGGCCACACTTTGGTGTCGGCTTCTTCCCGCGACCAAGAGGTCCGCAAGACTCTCAAAAACGGCGGGAATGTAGACGCAGCTAAAGTTGTGGGCCAGGTGCTTGCGAACCGGGCGAAGGCCGCTGGGATTTCCGGCGTGGTTTTCGACCGCGGCGGCTATGCATATCACGGGCGGGTGAAGGCCTTGGCGGATGAAGCAAGGAAACAAGGCCTGAAGTTTTAACGCGAAGGAGAGGCGCAATTTGTCTGTTGGCATTGACCCGAATACGCTGCAACTGAAAGACCAAGTAGTGTCAATTAATCGCGTCACCAAAGTGGTGAAAGGCGGGAAGAATCTCAGCTTTTCAGCGCTGGTCGTCGTAGGTGATGGTAATGGGCATGTCGGCTACGGCACCGGTAAAGCGCGAGAAGTTCCCATGGCGATCCGCAAGGGCATTGAGCTGGCCAAAAAGTCTTTGTGCCGGATAAATATCAATGCGACGACGATTCCTCACACGGTTCTTGGCCGTTACGGGGCAGGCAGAGTTTTGTTGAAGCCCGCACCGGCCGGCACGGGAGTGATTGCCGGCGGACCGGTCCGCGCCGTGCTTGAGGCGGCAGGCATTCAAAACGTGCTGACAAAATCGCTGGGTACGACCAACCCGCAGAACGTCGTCAAGGCCACAATGCAGGGTCTCACGAGCCTGCGGAGCGCCGAAGAAGTAGCTGCAATGCGTGGCAAGCTGGTCGAGGACCTTTAGGGGGTTCAGAGCGTGGTTCAACAGAAGACGGGAACAATACATATCAAGTGGGTGCGCAGCGGGATTGCGCTTCCGCGCCGACAGCGAGCGATGGTGGCCAGTCTCGGTCTGACCCGCCTGAATCAGGTGGTGGAGCGTCTCGATACGGTAGAGGTTCGGGGAGTTGTTGCGAAGGTCCCGCATTTGTTGCGAGTGGTTCCTGCGCCTGCGCCTCCATCCTTGGCCGCGATTCCCGAGTATGTTGTGGTGCCGGCCGAGGCTCCTCCCAAGGCAAAAAAGAAAATCTCGAAGCCGCTCGATGCGGCTCCTGGAGCGGTGGCGGCGAAAACTCCGGAGGTTGACGGGGAGAAAGCTGAGGGCTCAGCCCCGCGCAAAAAGGCTGGCGCCCGAAAGGCGGCGGCTTCAGCTTCTGAGAAGAAAAGCACATCGAAGGGCCAGCAAGAAGAAAAACCTCGAAAGCGCCGGGTAGTGGAAGCCAAAGAATCTAAGTCAGCAAAGAAAGGCACGAAGTAGGCGATATGGCCTTACATGTTGGAACTCTACGGGCTCCGCGGGGCGCTCACAAGCGCGCCAAGCGGAAGGGCCAGGGAATGGGCTCGGGGCACGGTAAAACGGCTACGCGAGGAAGCAAAGGGCAGCGGTCTCGGGCGGGAATGAGGATGCGTCCCGGCTTTGAGGGAGGCCAGATGCCTTTGCATCGCCGTCTTCCGAAGCGCGGTTTTACGAATATCTTCAAGAAACATTACGCGGTACTGAACCTTCGGGACCTGGCAGATTTTGATGCGAAAGAGAAGGTTACGCCAGAATTGCTGGTGGATCGGCGCGTTGTCAGGGACTTGCGGGATGGGCTTAAAATTCTAGGTGATGGGGATTTAAAAGCTCCGTTGCACGTGGTGGCTCACCACTTTTCAGAGTCAGCTCGCGAAAAAATTCTGAAGGCCGGCGGAAAAGTTGAGGTTATCTCCGCATGATGGAGAATCTCAAAAGTATCACTGAGATTCCGGATCTGCGGAAACGTATCCTGTTTACGCTGGCCATGCTGGCCGTATACCGGCTAGGTTCCTTCATCCCCACGCCGGGGATTAATCCTGCTGTTTTGGAACGGGCTCTGAGCGGGTTGGGTAACACCCTGTTCGGACTGCTTTCGATGTTTTCCGGAGGCAGCCTGGGACGCCTCACGGTTTTTGCTCTTGGCATCATGCCGTATATTACGGCCTCCATCATCCTTCAGTTGCTGGGAGTGGTTTCGCCCCATTTGGAGAAGTTGCAGAAGGAAGGTGAGCTAGGGCGGAAGAAGATCACCGATTACACGCGCTGGATGACGGTTGGATTGAGCGCCTTTCAAGCTTTTGGCATTGCCATCGCCTTGCAGCGCGAATCCAGCGCCGATATGCCGTTAGTGAACCACCCGGGTCCGGTCTTTATTTTCGGTACGGTGCTAACGCTGACCACCGGTTCGGTCTTTGTCATGTGGCTGGGAGAACAGATCAGCGCCCGGGGCATTGGCAACGGTATGTCGCTCCTGATTTTTGCCGGGATCGTGGTCGGGCTGCCAAAGGCCATTGGCAATCTTTACCAGAACGTCTTTGTCACCCGTATCTGGAGCTTCCCCATTGTTTTCGTGCTTTTGGCCTTTATGCTGGTGATCGTAGGCTTCATCGTGTTTGTGGAGCGAGGTGAAAGGCGCATTCCCATTCAATACGCGAAGCGAATTGTCGGCCGCAAAGTCCTCGGGGGCGTCTCGACCCACCTGCCACTTAAGGTTAACAGCGGCGGCGTCATGCCGATCATCTTTGCGGTTTCGATATTGACTTTTCCGCAGACGATTGCGCTGTTCGCGGGCACGGAAGGTACCTTTGGCAGAGCGCTTACCTGGTTCAAGACGGCGTTTGGCTGGGGTGAGCCTCTTTACACCTTGACATATGTCATTCTAATTATCTTCTTTTCGCACTTTTATCTTTCGATCATTTATAACCCTGATGAGGTTGCAGATAACGTCCGTAAGCAAGGGGGATTTATTCCAGGGATCCGGCCGGGTAAGCGGACGGCGGACCACTTGGATGACGTCCTGACAAAGATTACCTGGGTGGGCGGCGTTTATCTGGCGATTATTGCTTTAATCCCGGAAATCATGCTTGCCGGGCTGCGAGCGAATCATTTGCCCGTGTGGTTAGGAGGTGCGTGGTTTGACGCACATCTTCCGGGCTGGTTGCTGCATGGTTTGGCGATCAACTTTTATTTTGGTGGAACATCCCTGCTGATTGTGGTGGGCGTTGCCATGGATACGATCCAGCAGGTAGAAGCACAGCTGATCATGCGGCACTACGAAGGTTTTTTGAAAAAGGGACGAGTGCGTGGGCGGCGCGCCGTTTCGTGAGTGCTGATAAGCTAAGAGAGACGGATGAGCTCGCACATGCTGATTTTTCTGGGCCCGCCCGGCGCTGGCAAAGGCACGCAAGCCCGCGCTGTTTCAAAGGAACTTGGCGTTCCTCATATCTCGACGGGAGACATTCTGAGGGAAGCCGGACGGAAAAAGACTGGCTTGGGTCTGGCCGCAAAGACTAGAATGGACAAAGGGGATTTGGTCCCGGACGACGTTATGTGCAGGATCGTGGAAGAGCGGCTTAGTGAGTTGGACTGCCGGGAAGGTGCGATTCTTGACGGGTTTCCCAGGACTTTAGGGCAGGCGCAGTTTCTCGACCAACTGCTGCAGCAACGCGAGGGTGATGGCGCACTGCTGCTGAATCTGCAGTTGGAGCCAACGCAGGTGATCAAGCGGCTGACAGGGCGCCGGGTCTGCTCCGAGTGCGGCGAGATTTACAATATTTACCTCAACCCGCCGCACCAAGATGGAGTCTGCAATAAGGATGGGAGCGAGCTTTTTCAGCGGCCGGATGATAACGAAGACGCAATTCGACAGCGGTTGCTGGCCTATGAACGGGAAACGGTGCCGCTGATTGACTATTACCGGCGCAAGAACGCTTTGCACGACATCGATGGAAACGGGGAGCCGGAAGCCATCACGGAAAGGCTTCTGAACTTTTTGAAGCGGACATGATTATTTGTAAGTCGGCGGCTGAAATTGAAAAACTTCGCCGGTGCGGAAAATTGGTCAGGGATGTTCTGGAAGAGGCGCGGGAACAGGTTCGGCCGGGGGTAACGACGCTGGATCTGGAAGCGTTTGTCGAACGGCGGCTGAAGCAGTTGGGTGCGCGGCCGGCTTTTAAAGGCTATCGTGGGTATCCCTGCTGTTTATGTGCATCGGTGAATGAGCAGATTGTGCACGGCATCCCCTCGGACCGGCGCCTAAACGAAGGGGACATTGTCAGCCTGGATTTGGGCGTGATCATCGACGGATACTACGGTGACGCCGCTCTGACGGTTCCGGTCGGAGCGATACCCGAGCCGCTCAAGAGGCTCCTTCGAGTTACGGAGGAGTCGCTTTCTCTGGCGATTGACCAGGTAAGGCTGGGCAAACGGCTGGGAGATGTTTCCTCGGTTATTGAGGCCTATGTAGTCCGGAGCGGATTTTCAGTTGTGCGGGAGTTCGTGGGCCACGGAATCGGACGCCAACTCCATGAGGAGCCTCAAATTCCAAATTTCGGGTCGCCCGGTCACGGGCCGGTTCTAAAGGAAGGCATGGTTTTTGCGATCGAGCCCATGGTCAACGTAGGCAGTCCGGCTATGCGAGTTCTGGATGACCGCTGGACAGCGGTTACGGTCGATGGCGCCTTCTCTGCTCACTTCGAGCACATGGTGGCGGTGACGCGCAACGGGCCGGATGTCCTGACTCGTTTGTGACCTTTGGATTGGACGGGTGTCCGAACCGCTGATGGTTAGGGTTGGAAAGTTGGAAACAAGGTCTATGGGTAAAGAAGAAGCCATTGAGGTGATGGCGACGGTGGTTGAATCGCTCCCCAATGCCATGTTTCGCGTGGAGCTTGAAAACAAGCACCGGGTGCTAGCGCACATTTCGGGAAAAATGCGGAAGAACTTTATCCGAATTCTTCCCGGGGACAAGGTCGCTGTGGAGTTGTCCCCCTATGATTTGACGCGGGGTCGAATCGTCTATCGCTATAAGTGATCCGAGTGGCCCCATTCGGGTAAGTCTAGGGTTGCAATAGCCGGTGCGAGTTCGCGTGTGACGCTTTGCGTGGGGACTCGCAGGAACGGAACAAGAGGTCGAGAATGAAAGTACGGTCGTCAGTGCGAAAGATTTGCAGCAAGTGTAAGCTTATTCGCCGTGCTGGTGTTTTGCGGGTCATTTGCGTGAACCCGAAGCACAAACAGCGGCAGGGCTAGGCTGTTTCAGGAAGGCATTTGAGCCGGGAGAATCCCCTCTGATTCTGAGGGAGGTTCCGGGCGGTTCGGGCAGGCTGGAGGCTTTTTATGGCACGTATCTCGGGAGTTGATTTGCCGATCCACAAAAGGGCGGGAATCGGACTCACTTACATTTATGGAATCGGGCGTTCGCGGTCACTATCGATTCTGGTCCGCGCTCAGATTGATCCGAACAAGTTTGTTAAGGACTTAACTGAGCATGAGGTGACGCAGATTCGCCGGATCCTTGAGGAAGAAGGCAGGGTCGAAGGGGATCTCCGAAAAGAAGTCGGGTTGAACATCCGGCGGCTGATTGAAATCGGGTCCTATCGAGGGATGCGGCACCGCCGCAACCTTCCGGTGCGCGGGCAGCGGACTCATACCAACGCTCGTACGCGCAAAGGGCCGCGCAAGGGGGCGATTGCCAATAAGAAGAAAGCGGCGGCAAAAACCTAAGCTCGCGCCGGGGCCGTGGCTGAGGCCAAGGCCGGAAAGTTTGATGGAGGAGTATGGCGAAGGAAACAGCAAAGGCGGGAAAGAAGAAAGTTTTCAAAAAGAAAGACCGGCGCGTCGTACCTTATGGAGTGGCGCATATCCGGGCGACCTTTAACAACACAATGGTTTGCATTACCGATCCAGACGGCAAAACTTTATGCTGGTCCAGCGCGGGTTCGCTGGGGTTTAAAGGTTCACGCAAGGGGACGCCGTTTGCCGCACAGCAGGCAGCCTCAAGGGTGGCGAGTGCCGCTCGTGACCACGGCATGCGGACCGTGGAAGTCCGCGTGAAGGGCCCCGGGGCGGGACGTGAATCGGCGATCCGCGCGCTCGCGGCCGCAGGGCTGGAAGTCCGGCACCTGAAGGACGTTACCCCGATTCCGCATAACGGTTGCCGTCCGCCGAAGCGCCGTAGAGTTTAACCGCAAGGGTTGGAGAACGAGCAAGCAGCGACGAGAACTAAATTCTTGAAGGGTTGCTGCGGCCTCCGATCCGGTTGAGAAGTCAGAGGAGGGTTGTTTGGCAAGATACTGTGAAGCAGTATGTCGGCTATGTCGCCGGGAAGGACAAAAGCTCTTTTTAAAGGGCCAGCGCTGTCTGACGGATAAGTGTGCCATCGAGAAGAGGAATTTCCCTCCGGGCGAGCACGGGAAGGCTCGGCGCCCGAAGCCACGTGGGTATGGCATTCAGCTCCGGGAAAAACAGAAGGTGCGGCGGCTTTATCAGGTCCTCGAAAATCAGTTCCGCAACTATTTTGAGAAGGCGGCCAGCCGAAAGGGTGTTACGGGCGAGATGCTGCTGCTGATGCTTGAACAAAGGCTGGATAACGTTGTCTACCGGCTGGGACTGGCGACCTCGCGGGCAGAGGCGCGCCAGTTGGTTCGGCACGGCCACATTGAAGTGTCAGGGCGAAAGGTGAGCATCCCCTCGTTCCAGGTGGTACCTGGGCAGGCGATTACCATCCGCGAAAGAAGCCGCAACTTGCAGACGATTCAACGAGCGTTGGATCTTGCGGGAAGCCGCGGCGTTCCTCCCTGGCTTGCTTTTGACCGGGAGAACCTGAAGGCCCAAGTGGTTTCAGTTCCCAAACGTGAGGATGTGGGTTTCCCCATCCAGGAACAGATGATTGTCGAACTTTATTCGAAATAGTTTTTGATTTGAGATTCAGAATGCTGGAGATCGCCGTAGCGGCTTCAGGGAGGTGAAGGATATATGCTCTGGAAAGGTTTTCAAAAGCCCAAGCGGCTGGTGTGTAATACGGATACGCTGACCGATAAGTACGGCCAGTTTACAGCGCAGCCCTTCGAGCGCGGTTTCGGGACAACTATCGGCAACGCGCTGCGCCGGGTCTTGCTTTCCTCGATTGAAGGGGCGGCAATTACGGCGGTGAAAATCGAGGGAGTTATGCACGAGTTTTCTTCCATTCCGGGCGTGGTGGAAGATGCTACGGACATCATCTTGAACCTCAAGCAAATTCCCTTAAAGATGGATGCCGAGGGGGCCAAAACGCTGATCCTTGAGGTGGATAAGCCGGGCGAAGTGACTTCCCGCATGATTCAGGAAAGTGCCGACATTGAAATCCTGGACAAGGACGGCTACATCGCCACGGTGAGTGAAGGTGGGAGCTTGCGGATCGAGATGCGGGTCAAAAACGGACGGGGCTATGTCTCCGCTGAAAAGAACTTTGATGAAGATCTGCCCATCGGTTACATCCCGGTTGACTCTGTGCACTCCCCGATTCGCAAAGTGAATTACGGCGTCGAAGCTGCGCGGTTGGGGCAGATGACGGATTACGACAAGCTGACGCTGGACGTTTGGAGCAACAGCGCGGTCACTCCGCAGGACGCCATTGGCCTGGCTGCAAAACTTCTCAAAGACCACATGAATATCTTTATTAACTTCGAAGAGGGTTCGACTTCCGAGGAGATCAGCGAGGAGAAGTCTCCGGTGGTTTACAATGAGAACCTCGACCGCTCCGTCGAAGAGCTGGAACTTTCCGTGCGTTCTTACAATTGTCTCAAGAACGCCAACATTTCGACCATTCGGGAGTTGGTTCAGAAGTCCGAGCAGGAAATGCTGAAGACTAAGAATTTCGGCCGCAAATCCTTGAATGAAATCAAAGAAATTCTGCAGTCCATGGGATTGGGTTTGGGCATGAAGTTCGATGAGCGGGGTAATCCGCTTCCTCTGGCTCCTCAATCTTCTGAACAGCAAGCTTGGGGGCAGGAAAGCTAAACATGCGCCATCGTAACCATGGAAGAAAACTCGGCAGAAATGCGGAACACCGACGCGCACTATTGCGGAATCTGGTGACATCTCTCATCCTCGATGAGCGGATAGAGACAACGGCTCCAAAAGCCAAGGAAGCCCGCGCCATTGCAGAGCGAATTATTACCTTGGGCAAACGCGGCGACCTGCACGCTCGGCGTCTTGCGGCAAGCTACTGCCTGTCTGCCCAGGCGGTCAAGAAGCTCTTTGAAGATGTCGCCAAGCGTTTTGCCTCCCGCAACGGGGGTTATACCCGTATCGTCCGAACGGGGTGGAGGCGTGGTGACGGCGCTGACACGGCTGTTTTGGAATTGATCGGAACCGAGGTTCTGCAGCAGCGTGCGGAACTGCGCGCGAAACGGGCCGAGCGGCGAAAGAAAGCTGCTGACGAATCTGCCGCCCAGTCTCCAGGACTTCCTCCTGAGCCGGAAGACAAAGATTAAGTTAGCGTCCTTTCCGGATATGCCTCATAGCTTTTCCGGAAAGGACGCTCATTTGCGAGTAGCACTCGCTGGTTGAGGTGTTGTTCGCAATCCCGTGTTTTTCCCGCAAACATCCTGCCGCGTACTCATCTCCCGGTGACAAGGGTAGTGCCTTTCCTGCGTTCAGATTGCGTTACAAATTGATTCATCGGCGTTTTGTTGTGAGATAATACGCACGCTTCCAATCTTCTGAGGAGTGTGGCGAATGAAACTGCGAAACGTCCTAGTTTTCCTGGCCATTCTTGTCGTTGTTATTATCGCTATTCAGCTGGTCCGAAGGCCGAACAAGGCGAAGGAGCGGTCGATTGACCTCCCTTCCAGCAAGATGTTGATGTTTCCTGTGCCGGGACACCCTCAATCGACCAACAGCTTTCCCACGGCTGCAGCGTTAAGTCCAGATGACCGATATCTGGCCGTTTTGAATAATGGCTACGGCACGGAACAATCAGGTTACCAGCAGTCAATTGCCGTTTTGGACTTAGGCTCGAATAAGGTCACTGACTTTCCCGATGCCCGCCTGGGACATCATGCGCACCAAACGTACTTTTTGGGGCTGGCTTTTAGTCGAGATGGGAAAGAACTTTATGCTTCCATGGCCTCGCGCACAGACCCCACCGGGGAAAAAGAACATGATACCGGCAACGGGATCGCAGTGTACCGGTTCGACAACGGGCGTCTCACTCCGCAATCCTTCATCAAAATCCCGCTTGCACCGCTGGCTTTGGGCAAGAAGGCCAACGCAGATGATAAGGATTTGCCGCGAGGTATGACGGTTCCCTATCCCGCCGGACTGACCGTTCTTCCTGGCGATCATGGGGATAAGTTGTTGGTGGCCGAAAATCTTGCTGATGATGCTGTGGTGCTCGACCGTGAAAGCGGCAAGATTCTGGAACGTTTCCCTCTGAGCACCGCCCCGCTTGTCCCTGCTGTTTTTCCGTATGGCGTGGCTGAGATGCGTGACGGGAAGACGGGGTTCTGTTCGCTTTGGAACGCGTCCGGGATTGCCCAATTGAATCTGGAGACCGGAAAAGTCGTTCGGATCATTCCACTTCTGGTTCCTAAATCACCCACTGCGGCGGGATCCCATCCGACCGCCATGTTATTGAGTCCTGACCAGAAATACCTTTATGTGACGCTCACCAATCGTGATCGGGTGGCCGTGGTGGACGTCCATGCGGGCCAAGTGGCAGGCTTTTTGTCTACGGAATTGCCCGAGGAAAAGTATGGCGGAACGTATCCCGACGCTCTGGCCCAAACCGCAGACGGCAAAAAGCTGTTTGTGGCGGACGCTTCCGCGGATGCGGTGGCGGTCTTCGACATGGCGCATTTTGCGTCACAGCGATCCGCTGCTTCCGCCCCTGAAA
>Ga0307373_10006904_pt1 | contig 17895 bp, 9 predicted proteins | sample OX2MG_FD_202534 | JGI IMG/M metagenome (GOLD analysis project Ga0307373, IMG submission 202534) | Soil microbial communities from Risofladan, Vaasa, Finland - OX-2 | ecosystem: Environmental > Terrestrial > Soil > Coastal area > Acid sulfate soil | place: Finland: Risofladan, Vaasa | collected... | reverse complement strand
CCGACCACCGCCGACAGGGGAAAGCCTCCGCCGAGGCTCTTGGCGATCGCCATCAGGTCGGGGGCGACTCCGCTGTGCTCGATCGCGAATAGCCGTCCCGTGCGGCCGATACCGCTCTGAACCTCATCGGCGATCAGCAGTAGACCGCGCTGGTCGGCCAGCCGGCGAAGAGCTTGCACAAACTCAAATGGAGCGGGGACGAACCCCCCTTCGCCGAGCACCGGTTCGATCAGGAAGGCGGCCATTCGCTCCGCGGGCCAGCTGGTACGCAGCGACTCCTCCAACGCGTCCAGTGCGCGTGCTGTGTCCCAGCCCCAGTACTGGTAGGGAAACGGTGAGCGGTAGATCTCCGGAGCGAACGGGCCAAACCCTTCCTTATAGGGCTTGACGGTGTCCGTCAGGCTCATCCCCAACAGGGTCCGGCCATGGAACGCCTGACTGAAGGCCACGATCCCCGGTCGGGCCATGTGCGATCGAGCGATCTTGACCGTGTTCTCCACCGCCTCGGCGCCGGTGCTGAACAGGATCGCCTTCTTGGAGAAGTCGCCGGGAGTCAGTTGGCAGAGCTGATCGACCAGGTGGAGGTAGGGCTCGTAGACGGCGACCTGGGCCGAGATGTGGACCAGCTGGTCGATCTGTCGGTGGGCGGCAGCCACCACTTTCGGGTGGCTGTGGCCCACGTTGAGCACGCCGATCCCGCCGATGAAGTCGATGTACTCGTCGCCCGCCATGCTCCAGACCTGGGAACCCTGGGCCCGATCAACTAGGAAGTCCACCGCGGGCTTGAGCCCTCGAGGTAGAGAGCGGTACCGGATTGCCAACAGTTCGTCAGACCGACTCGGGGTCAAAGGCTCAGCCATGGACCGACCTTAGGGGCGCCCCCCAGTTCGGGCTAGGTGCCACAGACGCAGAAATCACTCCGGCCGGTTGTGCGCAGTAGACATCAGGTTCATCGCCAGCTGGAGCCGAAACCTTACCTCGGGGTCGGCCAGATCCAGGCGCAGCAGGTCACCGGCACGCTCCAAGCGATAGCGAAGGGTATTGGGGTGCACATGCAACGCTGCCGCCGCCCGGCGCCGGTGAAACCCGTATTCGGCCAAGGTCAGCAGGCTGGTGACCAGCGTACCGCCCCCCTTGGCCCGCTGGGCTGGACCCAGTAGCTGGTCCAGGAATGCCTGGCGGGCGGTCTGATCACCGTTGAGCACCCGGAACAAGAGCATCTCCTCGTACTGCCGGATCTGGCCCGGCACCGCATGGGCCACGATCGACAGTGCCTCCAGGTAGCTGCGCCTGACCCCGTCGGAGCCAGGCTGGGCCATCCCCAGCACCAAGGCTGAAGCGGACTCGCCCGCCCCGGGCTCCCACACCGCCGCGCTGGCCGCCTTCTCGCTGAGAAGGAAGGCGACCTGATTCAACCGGGACGAGGTGAGTGGGATCTCTCCGATCCGGCTGAGGCGGTGCCGCAGCTGCTCGGCAGCCCGGTCTCGGCGGAGTACCCCGTCACGAGTGAGGGGCAACTGGGACTCGAATACCAGGATCCCCACCCGATAGCTGGCCTCAGGAAGGAACCCCACCAGTCGCGCCCGCTCAACGTTATGGGCAGTCGCGTCGAACTTCCCCTCCAGGAGCGCGTCGAGGAAAGTGCTGCCCAAGCGCGCTTCCAAAGAAGAGAGCTGTCGCTGATTGGCAATGTGGAGGGCCGCCACCACGGCGGCGTGCTCCGCCGCCCGCAGATGAAGATCGCTGAGCTCCTGCTCTCCCTCCACGATCCAGACGGTGCCAACCAGTTCGTCCCTGAGCCAGATCGGACAGACCACCCGGCCCAGGAGCTGGATCTCGGAATCGGCCGGGATCCGCACCGGAACCGAACTACTCTTGATCCGGTCCAGGTGACCGAGCCGGTCGAGCTGAGCCAGCACCTCGGCTGGTGAGCGACCATGCTCCAGCGTGGCGCGCCGGACCGGGTCCGACGCCTCTCCCCCGGGCCAGAACGCCAGTACCCGGCCCTCGGCATCCTCCAAGACCACCTCGCGATCGATGAGCCGCCCCAGGGTGTCGAGCAGGTCCTGCAGGCTGGCCGCGGTGACCGCCGCCTTGGTCAGCTCCCGGTGGATGCGGATGGACTGCTCTATCACCTCGTACTGCTCGGCCAGGATGGTGCGATTGACCGCCTGGGTCACCGTCGAGAAGGTGACCTCCCAGGGCAGCTCGAGCAGTGGCAGCCTCGCCGCATCCGCAGCCTCCTTGGCAGCCTCGGGGAAGTGGTCCAGGTATTTGGGGACTGCCAGGGCCACCCCGGCAAGCCCGCGCCCCCCCAAATCGCGCACCAGGCGCCGTTGTTCATCCGCCGCCGCCGGCCAGGCAAACCCGGTCGTTAGCAGTAACTGGCCATCGCTGACCCAGGGCAGGGGGTCGGGGATGTCGACAACATGGGCCCAGCGGACCTCACGGTCCAACCCACCCCGGCCGGCGACGAGCTCCGCCTCGCCCAGTGCCGCCAGATCGAGCGCCTGGCTCAGCCTCACGATCGCTTCCCCACCAACAGGCCCTCCGGGGAGCCATTGTAGGCGTCGGAAGAGCGACCTCTGGGTGGATTCAATGAGCCGCCAGCCGCCGCGCCACGACCCCTCCGCGAAGAGGTCTCCCGGTCCGTTCCCCTCTCGCGTCCAGCCGAGCCAGCGCGCCCTGCACGTACCTGACCCCCAACCAGCGAAGTGGTTCCGGCTCCCAGCTCGGGGAGCGGTGCCCGACCAGCGCCAAGTCCGTCAGCTCGGTGTGCCGATCAGTGATCAGATCCGCCAGCGTCCGACCGGCTAAATTGGCCGTGGCGACCCCGTGCCCGGTGTACCCGTAGGCGTACGCCAGCCCCTGCTCACGGTCGAGCCCGAATTGGGGGATCCAGTCCCTGGGCATCCCCAACACGCCGCCCCAAGAGTGGGTGAATCGGACCCCCCGTAACTGGGGGAACCACTCTCCGAACAGCCGCTGGAGGCTGGCGTGAGTCGCGGCGTGGTGCTCATTGCTCGAGGTAATCCGGGAACCGAACTGATACGGCGCGCCGCGCCCTCCGACCAGAATCCGCCCATCTTCAGTTCGAGCCAGATAGTCCACGGTGAGGCGCATCGAGGCCACGCACATCCTGGTTGTCCAGCGGACACTCGCCAGCTGCTCTTCGCTGAGCGGCTCGGTGATGGTTATCAGAGAGTAGATGGGCAGGACCCGACGGCGGAATCCCCGAAGTTGGCTGAGATAGGCCTCCAAGGCGAGCACCACGACCGGGGCCCGAACCCGGCCCCGCTCAGTCTCGATCAGCGCCGGTTGCCCAGGTCGTACTCGAGTGACTCGGGTGCCTTCGTAGAGCGTCGCGCCGCGCCGCTCGACTGCCTCCGCCAGCCCCCTGACCGCCCGGCCCGGATCAAGTGTCGCCCCGTTCGCCGTATAGAGGGCGGCCTCCACCCCGGTCACGGCAAGTCGGTCACGAGCCGCTTCGCGGTCGAGCCATACGTACTCCCCAGCCATCCCGAGCGACTGGTACGACCTCAGGTGCTCCTCCAGCAGGGGCAGCTGATACGACCCCCTCGCTAGAAGAAGCACCCCGGAGCGGTCGAATCCCGCGTCGATCCCCTCCTCCTGGAATGATTGACCGATCTCGTCCAAGGTGGTGGAGAGCGCCCGCAGCACGGCGATGGCTCGTTCCCTGCCAAACCGTTTGCTGAGCAAGTCAATGCCCACGTTGAGCTCCGGAACACACCAACTGCCGTTCCTTCCCGAAGCCCCAAAGCCGGCCACCTCGCTTTCCAAGACCGCGATCTGCAGACTTGGGTCCCGGCGCTGGAGCTCGTAGGCGGTCCAGAGGCCGGTGAATCCGCCACCCACCACGGCAACATCGACTGTGAGATCACCCTCTAGCCTGGGTCTCGGAACAATCGGACCAACCGACTCCAACCAGTAGCTGATGGAGTCCAATCCCAGTGCACAGATTGGATGCGTTACCCGCATGGCTCAGAGTCCAACTCGGCCGAGCTCGCTCTCAGCCCAGCCTGGCAACACCTCATCCGGCGGCCATCCTAGTCGGTCTCCCCTCTCCCAGGGTCCCTTGTGCATTCCGCACAGCCCGCAGCAGGGAACTGTGGCGGTTGTCGACATAGACGCTCTCCACCCCTGCGACTACAGTTGGCCCGCAGTGGACGTCACCAGCGCCCCGGTCGGGGGGTTCGAGCGACGGGTGAGCGCTGAGGAGCCAAAACTCCGCGGCGACATCCTGAGTCTCTTCGACACGACGGCGATCGCGGTAGCCAGTGTGGCACCCGCCTACACCATCGCGGCCACCACCTTCCTGCTGGTGGCCGCGGTGGGCTTCGGCACGCCGGCCATGATCTTGATCAGTTTCCTTCCGGTGCTTTGCATCGCCATCGCCTATTACTTCATGAACCGCCGCGATCCGGACTGTGGGGCGTCGTACGCCTGGCTGGCCCGGACCGTGAACCCATACATCGGTTGGTTCAACGGATGGGTGCAGACGGCCGCCAGCGTGCTCTTCTGCATTGCGGCGCCAGCCTTGGCTGGCGCCAACACCCTGGCGCTGCTTGAGTCGTTCGGGTGGATCACTGGGAAGACCGCCAGCAGCAGCCTTCTCACCGCCTTGATTGGTCTTATCTGGCTGATTTTTGTCAGTGCGATGGTGATTTATGGAATCCGCCTCACCGCCAACTTCCAATGGGTGATGGTGGGTCTCGAGTACTTGGTGGTCCTGGCGTTCTCCATCACCGGGTTGGTGCGAGCGCTTGCCGCCCATCCCGCCGGATCCCGCGCCTTCTCACTCAGCTGGTTCAGTCCCGGCTCTGTGGGTGGCATCGACGGGCTCGCCATCGGAGCTGCGCTGGGGGTCTTCTTCTTCTGGGGTTGGGATACTGCCGCCAACCTTAATGAGGAGTCCGAGAACGGTGACACGAGCCCTGGGATTGCGGGAATCCTCAGTATGTTCATCCTGCTGGTGATCTTTTTGATCAACGCCACGGCCATGCAGTCGCTCCTTCCCCTCCATGTCATGAACAAGGAGGGGGGCAACCTCCTCTTCTTCTTCGCCCAACGGCTGGCTCCCGCCCCTTGGAACTATCTGATGCTGGTGGCCATCCTCAGCTCTACCGTCGCCACTACCCAGACCACTCTGCTCCCCGCCTCCCGAGTGACCTATTCCATGGCCCGGGACGGAGTCCTGCCCAAACTCTTCGGCAAGATCAGCCCGCGCTTCCACACTCCGGCCCAAGGAACTTTCGTCCTGGCCCTGATCGCGTGCATCGGACTGCTGATCACCACCCTCTCTCCCACGGTTAGCGGTACTTTCAGTGGTTTGATTGGCAACATCGGCGTCCTGGTTGCCTTCTACTACGGGATCACCGGGCTGGCGTGTGCCTGGGCGTACCGGCACATCCTCTTCAAGTCACCGGTCAATTTGATCCTGGCCGGACTCCTGCCGCTGCTGGGAGGCATCTTCCTGTTCTGGGTGATGTACCAAGTGATTGCCCAGTCCGGAGTCGGGTACTCGATGCCCATCATCGTCACGTTCGGGCTGGGCGTGCCACTGGTGATCCTCGCTCGGCTACTGTCGACGTCGGACTTCTTTCACCGGCCGACCGTCAGTTACAAGGCGGAGTAACCTCAGGACGCTCTCAGCTTGGGCCGACGCCCAACGCCCGACTCCCGGCGGCGCTGTCCGAGGCCTATCGGAGGCATCCATGACCACTTCCTCAAACCCGCAACCAGTCGACCCTGGCCGGATCGTCGAGCTCACTGAGCGAGAGGAGAACGCCTTCAAGGCGGCTCGCCAAAAGTCCCTGGACCTGGTCCACCGGGCCGAGCGCCACAGCCCGGGAGGGGTGCCGTCGTCATTTCAAGACAGTCCGCCTTTCCCAATCTTCATCGACCGGGGACAAGGCAGCCTAATTTGGGACGCCGACGGCAACGAGTACGTGGACTTTCACAACGGATTCGGGGTCAACGTGGTCGGACATGCCAACCCCAAGATCGTCGAAGCGGTCAGCCGGCGGATCGCTCAGGGCTCGCACTTTGCCCAGCCTGGTGAGGACTTCGTGGTGGTCGCGGAGGAGCTGGCCAACCGCTTCGGGCTGCCCCAGTGGCGCTTCACCAACAGCGGCACCGAAAGCACCCTCGACGCCGTCCGCCTCGCCCGTGCCTTCACTGGCCGCGAGGGCATCATGAAAATCGAGGCAACCTATCATGGCCATCACGACTCGCTGATGGTCTCGGTCGAGCCGAGTCCCGAGAAGATGGGACCTGCCGAGTCGCCCAACTCGGTGCCCCAAAGCGAAGGAATTCCTCACTCCGTGGTCGAGCTGGTGACGGTGGTGCCCTTCAATGACCTGGCCGCAGTAGGCGCCGGATTCCAGCGTAATCCTGGCCAGATTGCCTGCATCATCGTGGAGCCGGCGATGATGAATGTGGGGATCATCATTCCCGAGCCCGGTTATCTGGAGGGGCTCAAGGAGTTGGCCCACCGCCATGGGGCCTTGCTGGTCTTCGACGAGGTCAAGACCGGGGTGACCCTGGCCCCGGGAGGAGCGACCGACCGCTTCCGGGTGACGCCCGACATCGTCTGCTTAGCCAAGGCGATCGGCGGCGGTCTGCCCTGCGGGGCGGTCGGCGGGCGCGAGGACGTCATGGCCCTGATTTCAGAGGGTCGGGTCAGCCAGATGGGTACCTTCAACGGTAACGCCCTCACCATGGCCGCGTCGCGGGTCACACTTACCGAGATCCTGACGCCCATGGCCTACTCGCACTTTGACGCCCTCGGGGAGATCCTCCAGGGGGGGCTGGACCAGGTGATCGCCGAGCACGAGCTGCCATTTCACGCCATCACCATGGGAGCGCGCGGAGGTCTCACCTACCGCGCTGAGCGCGTGCGGAATTACCGTGACTACCTGGAAACCGACAAGTCGATGGCCTACTTGTCCTGGCTCTTCCAATCCAATCGCGGCGTGCTCATGGCCCCCGGCGCCGAGGAGAACTGGACCGTCTCAGTGCAGCATTCCGAGGGTGATGTCCAGCGGTTTGTGGACAACTTCTCGGCCCTCGCCAAAGAGCTCCGGGGTTGACCAGGGCGCAGTGGGTCAACCCCCCGCGCGTCGGACCGCTAGCAGCGCAGCCCCCGTCTGGCTGCATGGGCTAGCTCGCGCCGCCACACCCACAGCCAAATGCTGGCGCCCTTCCCGGATACTGGGCGACCGGAGCGCTCGGAGAGACATGCCGTCGCCGCTCGGCCCACCTGCCGCTGAAAGTGGAGACCCGGAACCCGCCGACGATCAGCGCGGCGCGGCGAATCAACACCACAAATGCGACTATAGCCAAAGGCTTCTGTTCGAAATTTATCTACCCGAAGAAGCCCCCCACGTAGATCACCAGGCCGATCACCTGCCAGTGGAAGCTTCGGTACGCCAGCCGCGCGGCCTCCGGGTCGACCAGTTGAGTTAGCAGAGCCCGCCTGGTCGACGGACTCTGCTCGAAGTTCACCGCGCCAGCGGTAGCACCACATTGGTGCCGCCATAGCTGACCCACCGAACCGCTAATACCCGCCGGGTGACAGGTCCACCCGGCACCTCGCGCAAAGGCGCCCCGGCGGCGCGGGCCCGGGCGGGCCCGCGCTCAGTCGCTGACCTGGTCCAGGGTAGGGAGCACCACCTCGGCATCCTCGAATTCGTCGGAAATCTCGCCACCCTCCGCGACGGCGCCCTCCGGCAGAGCCTTGCCCTCCTCGAGGTAGCGCACTGCCTCCTCACGAAGTTTGCGGTAGTAGTCGAGCCCAGTACCGGCCGGGATCAGCTTGCCGATGATCACGTTCTCCTTGAGGCCGCGGAGCCGGTCGACCTTGCCCGAGATGGCCGCTTCGGTGAGGACCCTGGTCGTCTCCTGGAAGGAGGCCGCCGAGAGCCAACTCGCCGTGTTGAGGGCCGCCTTGATCAGCCCCAACAGCACGGTGGCGGCGATCGCCGGCTCACCTCCCTCCGCCAGAACCTGGGCGTTGGCCTCGTCATATTCCAACTGCGAAATGATCTCGCCGGGGAGCAGCTCGGTGTCGCCACCGGACTCGACCCGCACCTTGCGCATCATCTGGCGGACGATCACCTCGATGTGCTTGTCGTTGATGTCCACCCCCTGGGAGCGGTAGACGCGCTGGACCTCGCGGACCAGGTAGTCCTGCACCGCCTCGCGGCCGGAGATGTAGAGCAGCTCCTGGGGACTGATCGACCCCACGGTCAAGGCGTCGCCAGCGCGCACCTCGTCGTCGTCACCGACCCGCATCTGAGCGCCGTGGGGGATCGGGTACTCCTTGACCTCCTCGTCGAGAGCCCGGATCCTGATCTCCCCGCCGGAGCGGCCCACCTTGGCATGAGTCACCCGCCCGCCGATGCGAGCCATGACTGTAGCCAGCTGGCCGTCCTTGGTGGCGCGGGCCAGCAGCTGACCCTCGGTGACCACCGCGCCCTCCTCCACGGCGGAGTCCAGGGCCATCCCCTTCTCGACGGGATGGGTGACGTCGAATTCCTCGTGGCTGACGACCCGCACCTTGCGGCCGGTGTCGCCCCGGATCACCTCCACCCGTCCGGCGGACTCGGCCAGGATGGCCTTGCCCTTGGGGATCCGGGCTTCGAAGAGCTCCTCGACCCGGGGCAGACCCTGGGTGATGTCGAGACCGGCGACCCCTCCGGTATGGAAGGTTCGCATCGTCAGCTGGGTTCCCGGCTCACCGATTGACTGGGCGGCGATGACTCCCACCGCTTCCCCGATCTCGACCAGCCTTCCCGTCGCCAGGTTACGTCCGTAGCAGTAGCGGCAGACGCCGCTCTTGGCGCTGCAGGTGAGCACGCTGCGCACCCGGACCCGGGGCAACTGGAGCCCGGCGATCTGCCGGGCCAGGGAGTCCGTGATCTCCTCCCCGCCGCCCAGCACGGTCTTGCCGTCAGGACCGACCACATCGGCCGCGGTGATCCGTCCCGCCAGCCGCTCCATGAACGGCTCGCCCTCCGCGCTGAGGTCGGAGAGCCAGATGCCGCCGGTGGTGCCGCAGTCCTCCTCGCGGACGATCACGTCCTGGGCCACGTCCACCAAGCGGCGGGTCAGGTAGCCCGAGTCGGCGGTTCTGAGCGCGGTGTCGGCCAGCCCCTTGCGGGCGCCGTGGGTGGAGATGAAGTACTCCAACACCTCGAGTCCCTCGGAGAAGTTGGCCTTGATGGGCATGTCGATGATCCGCCCGGTGGGGTCAGCCATCAGTCCGCGCATGCCGGCCAGCTGTCGGATCTGCTGGTAGGTGCCGCGGGCACCTGACTGCGACATCATCAGCACCGAGCTGAGGGGATCGAAGTGCGCCATGGTGGCCTGGGTAACCGACTCGGTCGCCTGGGTCCAGATCTCCACCGTCTTGGCGTAGCGCTCGTCTTCGGTGATCAGACCGCGGCGGTGTTGCAGGCCGACCTCGTCCACGGCTTTGTCCGCGCCAGCGATGATGCCGGCCTTCTCCGGGGGCGTCTTGATGTCCATGGCCGAGAGGGTGACTCCCGACTTGGTGGCATAGTCGAAGCCCAGCCGCTTGATGTCGTTAACCATCTCCGCCGTGACCTGGTTCCCGTAAAGACGGAAGCAGTCCGCCACCAGTGCCCTCAGCTCCTTGCGGTCGAAGACCTGGTTCTGGAACACCATCGCCTGCCCCTCGGCACCCTCGCGGACCTCCCGGCCCAGAGGTAGCACCTCGTTGAAGATGACTCGCCCGGGGGTGGTCACCAGCGCCACGGGCGCCTCGGCGTCCTCCCCTTGGGGAACTGACTCCAGCACCCGGCGGGGAACCCTGACCTGGATGGGTTCGTGGGCCTCGATGACCCCATTGTCAAAGGCCAGCAGCACCTCCTCGGGGGAGCTGTAGCGGCGCAGCTTCTGGGGGTCGTCGACCTCCAACGGCGTGCGCAGCATGGTCAGCCAGTAGGAGCCGAGCACCATGTCCTGGGTCGGCGCCACCACTGGGTTGCCGTCGCTCGCCGAGAGGATGTTGTTGGAGGACATCATGAGGTTCTTGGCTTCCGCGATGGCCCCGCTGAAGAGCGGTACATGGACCGCCATCTGGTCACCGTCGAAGTCGGCGTTGAAGGCAGTGCAGACCAGCGGATGGATCTGGATCGCCGACCCTTCCACCAGTACCGGCATGAAGGCCTGGATACCCAGTCGATGCAGGGTGGGCGCCCGGTTGAGCAGCACCGGGTGGTCCTGGATCACTTCGTCCAGGACGTCCCAGACCTCCGGACGGGCCCGTTCGACCATCCGCTTGGCGCTCTTGATGTTCTGGGTGAAGCCCTTCTCCACCAGCTCCCGCATGACGAACGGCTTGAACAACTCCAAGGCCATCCGCTTGGGCAGGCCGCACTGGTTGAGCTTGAGCTCCGGCCCGACCACAATCACCGACCGACCGCTGTAGTCAACTCGCTTGCCCAGGAGGTTCTGGCGGAAGCGCCCCTGCTTGCCCTTGAGCATGTCGCTCAGCGACTTCAGCTTGCGGTTTCCGGTACCGGTGATAGCCCGGCCCCGACGGCCGTTGTCGATGAGGGCGTCAACGGCCTCTTGCAGCATCCGCTTCTCGTTGCGAACGATGATCTCAGGGGCGCCCAACTCCAGGAGTCTCTTCAATCGGTTGTTGCGGTTGATCACCCGGCGGTAGAGGTCGTTGAGGTCAGATGTGGCAAAGCGGCCGCCATCGAGCTGCACCATCGGCCGCAGCTCCGGGGGGATCACCGGCAGGACCTCGAGGATCATCCAGGTGGGAGCCGTCTCGCTGGAGCGGAACGCCTCTGCGACCCGGAGCCGCTTGATGGCCTTCTGCTTGCGCTGGCCGCTGGTGGACAGCAGCTCCTCCCGCAGGTGGGAGGCCTCAGCGGTCAGGTCAAGGCCCTCCAGCATCTCCTTCACCGCCGCCGCGCCCATGGCCGCGTGGAAGACCTTGGGGAACTTCTCAATGTACTCGCGGTACTCGCTGTCGCTGAGCAGCTGACGGACGGTCAGCGCCTCCAGCTTGGTGCGGGTGTCCTCCAGCTCGGCCCGCAGCGCACTGAGCTCCTCATCGCCGGCGGACCCGCCGCCCGATTGATGCTCGGCCAACTCGGCCCTGGCGGCTGCGATCTCCAACGCCGCCCGTTCACGGGCGGCGTTGATCAAGGAGTCGGACTCGGCGGAGATCTCGGACACCCGCGAGGCGACCAGCTCCTTGAGCTGCTCCTGGTGCTCCTCGGTGAGCGGGATGCCCTTCATGGCGACCACCAGCTTCTCCGTGCCGTCCTTGACCACGAAGTCGGTGGGGGCCTTGCGGCCCACCGCCGCCTCGATCCGTTCGGAAAGCTGCTCCGCGCCCTTCTCCAACTCCTGCCGCCGGGCATCGGCCACCGACTGGAGGGAGTCGAGTTCGGCCTGGCTGGTGCTTCCCAGATCCGCGATCCGCTGCTCAGTGCTCCGGACCAGCTCCTCCGACTGCTCGCTGGCCGCCTGACGGAGCTCCTTGATGCGGTCGCTGCGCTCGGGATCGAGCGCCTCCAACTCCTTGGTTCGCAGGTCCTCGTCGATCCTGGTCACGATGTAGTTGGCGAAGTAGAGGACCTTCTCCAGGTTGCGGGGAGACATGTCCAACAGCAGGCCGAGCCGGCTCGGGATGCCCTTGAAGTACCAGACGTGGGAGACGGGACTCGCCAGCCGGATGTGACCCATCCGCTCGCGGCGGACCTTGCTCCGGGTCACCTCGACCCCGCACTTGTCACAGATGATGCCCTTGTAGCGGTACCGCTTGTACTTGCCGCAGTGGCACTCCCAGTCCTTGGTGGGACCGAAAATCTTCTCGCAGAAGAGACCGTCGCGCTCCGGACGGAGCGTCCGGTAGTTGATGGTTTCGGGCTTGGTCACCTCGCCATGCGACCAGGAGAGGATCATCTCCGGGCTGGCGAGTGAAAGCTTCAGGGCATCGAAGTTCTCAAGCTTGAGCACTGCTTGTCCGCCTCCTGACGAAGGGGTGGATGGGGATCGGTCGGATAGGCCCCCCGGGCCTCGTTGGGTTAGTTGAGATGAGGATCACGCCTATCTGCTGATGTCCTCGGCGTCATCTCGTTCGTCGCGTTCCAGGTTGATTCCCAGGCCCAGCGGCATGTCGGGCATGTCATCCTCCGTGAACACGATCTGTTCTTCGTTCTCGGACATGATCTCCACGCCGAGAGCCAGGCCCTCCAACTCCTTGACCAGAACTCGGAACGATTCCGGGATCCCGGCGTCGAGGGTGTTGTCGCCCTTGACGATCGCCTCGTAAGCCTTGACGCGGCCCACGATGTCGTCGGACTTGATGGTCAGAATTTCCTGGAGGATGTGACTGGCCCCGTAGGCCTCAAGCGCCCAAACCTCCATCTCGCCGAAGCGCTGACCCCCGAACTGGGCCTTCCCTCCCAGCGGCTGCTGGGTGACCAGGCTGTAGGGGCCGGTGCTCCGGGCGTGGATCTTGTCCTCGACCAGGTGGGCCAGCTTCATCATGTAGATGATCCCGACCGTCACCGGCTGGTCGAAGGCCTCGCCGGAGCGACCGTCGCGGAGCATGACCTTGCCGTCTCGCGGCAGCCCCGCCCGCTCCAGTTCGTCTTCGATCTGGGCCTCTGACGCCCCGTCGAACACGGGTGTCGCAACCTTGATCCCGAGCGCCTCTGCGGCCCACCCCAGATGCGTCTCCAGGACCTGGCCCAGGTTCATCCGGCTCGGCACCCCCAGCGGATTGAGCACGATCTCGACCGGGGTGCCATCGGGTAAGAACGGCAGGTCCTCGATCGGCAAGATCCGGGCGATCACGCCCTTGTTGCCGTGGCGGCCGGCCATCTTGTCGCCCTGACTGATCTTTCGCTTCTGGGCGACATAGATCCGGATCAGCTCGTTGACTCCCGCGGGGAGCTCGTCTTTGTTGGAGCGGCTGAACTTCTTGACGTCCACCACCACGCCGCGCTCGCCATGGGGCACCCGCAGCGAGCTGTCCCGAACCTCCTTGGCCTTCTCTCCGAAGATGGCCCGCAAGAGGCGCTCCTCGGCGGAGAGCTCGGACTCTCCCTTGGGGGTGGTCTTGCCCACCAGGATGTCTCCCGGTGCGACCTCCGCGCCGACGTACACGATCCCCCGCTCGTCGAGGTTGCGCAGGCTCTCCTCGCCGACGTTGGGGAGCTCCCTGGTCACTTCCTCGGGGCCTAACTTGGTCTCCCGGACCTCCACCTCGAACTCCTCGATGTGGATCGAGGTGTACTTGTCCTCGCGCACCACCGACTCGCTGATCAGGATGGCGTCCTCGTAGTTGTAGCCCTCCCAGGGCATGAACGCGACCAGCACGTTCTGACCGAGCGCCAGCTCTCCCCGGTCGGTGGAGGGGCCATCTGCCAGCACCGTGCCGGCCTCGACATAGTCTCCGGGACTGACCACGATCCGCTGGCTGAGGCAGGTGCCCTGGTTGCTGCGGACGAACTTGTGGACGCCGTACCAGACCTCCGGCCCTTTGCCGTCTGGCTTGAAGAGGATGCCGAGCCCGCTGTCCTGACCGCTCCGCACAATCTGGACCGAATCCGAGGTGATGTCCCGGATGGGGACGTTGACCCCGACCACGGTGCCGGCGGTCTTGGCCACGATCAGCTCACCGCTGTCCTTGGCCGCGTAGACCTCCATGCCCGTGCCTACGACCGGGGAATCGGTGGTGATCAGCGGCACCGCCTGGCGCTGCATGTTCGACCCCATCAGAGCCCGGTTGGCGTCGTCATGCTCCAGGAAGGGGATCATCGCGGTCGCCACCGAGACGGTCTGCTTGGGCGAGACGTCGACCCAGTCGACCTCACCAACCGGCACATCCTTAAAGGTGTGCCGGGTGCGCGCGGGGGTGTGGGTGACCAGGAAGTCGCCGTCGGTCGAGACCGGGGCATTGGCCTGGGCGACTGTGTACTTGTCCTCCTCGTCCGCGGAGAGGAACTGAATCTCGGTGCTCACCCAGGGCTGAATGTCGATCCGCTCAACCTTGCCCTTCTCCAGCTTCTTGACTGCAGCGGCGTCGAGCCTGGATCCCGCCGCGACCCCGGCCGCCGCCTGGTCCAGGACCCGTCCTTCGAGTAGCGCCTTGTCTCCGGCCACTTCCAGGTGCCGGTAGACCCTCCGGAAGGGGGTCTCGATGAAGCCGAAGTCGTTGACCCGGGCGAAGGTCGCCAGGGAACCCATGAGGCCGATGTTCGGTCCCTCGGGAGTCTCGATCGGGCAGATCCGCCCGTAGTGGCTGTGATGGACGTCGCGCACCACCATCCCGGCCCGCTCCCGCGAGAGGCCGCCCGGTCCCAGCGCCGACAGCCGACGCTTGTGGGTGAGCTCGGAGAGGGGGTTGGTCTGGTCCATGAACTGCGACAGCTGGCTGGACCCGAAGAACTCCTTGATCGCCGCCACCACCGGTCGAGCATTGATCAGCGACGCTGCGGTCACCGTGGTGGCGTCGCAGATGGTCATCCGCTCTTTGATGATCCGCTCCATCCGGAGCAGCCCGGTGCGGAACTGGTTCTGGAGCAGCTCGCCCACCGCCCGCACCCGGCGATTACCCAGGTGGTCGATGTCGTCCGGCTCACCCTGACCGTTGTTGAGCTGGATCAGCCGCCGCATGATGTTGATGAAGTCCTCATGGGCGAGCACCCGCAGCTCCCGCTCCTCGGCGCGACGCCGGGCCTCGGCCTCGGGAATCCCCAAGCGCTTGTCCAGCTTGAAGCGGCCCACCCGGCCGAGGTCAAAGCGCCGGGGGTTGAAGAACAGCGCCTGCAGAAGGTTGCGGGCGTTCTCCACGGTGGGCGGATCACCGGGCCTGATCTTTCGGTAGAGCTCGATCAGGGCCTCGTTGACGTCGTGGCTCGGGTCCTTCTCCAAGGTCGCGTCCACGTACTTGTGCTCCGGATCGACGTCGACGTCCTGGAAGAAGTGCCGGATGTCGTCGTCGCTGGGATACCCCAGCGCCCGGATCAGGGTGGTCGCCTGGAACTTGCGCTTGCGGTCGATCTTGGCGGTGAGCACGTCCTTGTTGGAGGTCTCGATCTCCAGCCAGGCTCCCCGGTTGGGGATGAACTTGACCGCGTAGAGCGGGCGCCCAGTGACCGGGTGCTCGGGTCCGGCGGTGAAGTAGACCCCGGGAGAGCGCACCAGTTGGCTGACCACCACCCGCTCGGTCCCGTTGACCAAGAAGGTACCCTGCTCGGTCATCATCGGGAAGTCGCCCAGATAGACTTCCGACTCCTTGATTTCCCCGGCATTCTCCCCGGTCTTGATGTGGAGCCGGGTCATGATCCGCAGGGGAGCCGCGAAGGTCATGTCGCGGTTGCGGCATTCCTCCTGGTCGAACTTCGGCTCACCGAAGCTGTAGTCGAGGAAGCGCAGCTCGTAGTTCTTTCCGGTGTAGTCGGTGATCGGGTTGATCTCGTCGAAGAGTTCGCGCAGCCCTGACTCCACGAACCAGCGAAATGAATTCAACTGCGTTTCGATCAGGTTGCCCACCTCGAGCATCTCGGGAATCGTCCCGTAGCTGAGGCGTGCGGGCGCGGCAGGCAAGGCAGCACGAACTGAGGGCATGGGCTAAAGTTCTCCAGGCAAGCGCAAACATAAGGTGAACTTCACAGGTGGCGGAACGGAAATGTTACCACATGTGCGATCAGCGCCTTGGGGACCCATCGCCCCGCCCAATCCCCTCTAAGGGGAGCTTTGGCCACTACTTGATTTCAGCTGAAGCACCAGCCTCCGTGATCTTCTTGGCCACCGCCTCGGCCTCCTCGCGAGTAACCCCTTCCTTGACCGGCTTGGGAGCTCCGTCGACCACGTCCTTGGCCTCCTTCAGGCCTAGTCCTGTGATCTCTCGGACCGCCTTGATGGCGGCGATCTTCTGGTCACCGGCCGCGGTCAGGATGACCGTGAACTCGGTCTGCTCCTCCACCGCCGCCTCGCCCACCGGAGCCGCCGCTACCGCTGCCGCCGCCGGAGCCGCGGCGGTAATGCCGTAGGTCTCTTCGATCTTCTTTTTGGCGTCAACCAGATCGAGGACCGTCCAGGATCCCAGCGACTCCACGAAATCGTCCACGCTTACCTTGGCCATCTCTGATTCTCCTTCCGCTCTGCTTGAATTCCTCTTGACTGGTCAGGGTCGTCAGGCAGCGGCAGCCCCGCCCCCGGCTTGCGCCTGGGCGTCGAGCAGCCCCACCAGATCACGACCCGGCGCGTCCAACAGCCCCACGAGTTGGGAGGCTGAAGCCTCCAGCACCCCGATCAGCTGGGCGATCAAAACGTCTCGAGACGGGAGGTCGGCTAGCTGCCGCACCTCGGCCGGGCTCAGCACACGGCCCTCGGCAATCCCCCCGCGCACCATCTCCAAGCGTCGATTGGCCCTGGCGTACTCGATCAGCAGCCGCGCGGGAGCCGAGACGTCCTCGTAGCTGATGGCGATGGCGGTCGGCCCGACCAACTGGGGGTTGAGCTCGCTGAGACCAGCCTGCTCTCCGGCCCGTCGGGCCAGGGTGTTCTTCAGCACCAGGTAGTCGATCCCGGCCCCCCGCAAAGAGGCCCGCAGCTCCTCCAGCTGGGCGACGCTGAGACCGCGGTAGTCGCTGAGCACGGCGCTCCGCATCCGCCCCAACTTCTCGGCCAGCTCAGCCACCTGGTGCTGCTTCGCCTCAGGGATCACGGCCGCTCCGTGCTGGCCCTCGTCAGTCATCCGTGCCTCTACCTCCTGGGGGTCAGGAGCCGAAGGCCAGGCATTGGCCGGAAGACCACCACAGGGGTCTTCGGTCGTTCACCTGCGCGGGGTTGGGCTTTTGAGCAGCGAGTGCCCCCGCGGTCTTGGGCTCCGTCGACGCGTGCTTTGCCGAACGGACGCTGAGTATACCGGCTGACGACGCAGCGCTAGTTGGAACTCAGCCGTCCGGCGAGCACCGGGTCGAGTTTCACGCTGGGGCCGATGGAGGGAGCCAAATAAGCCGCCCTGATGTAGGAGCCTTTGGCGGCCGACGGCTTGGCCTTGACGATCGCCTCCAACATGGCGGAGAGATTCTCCAGGAGCGCCTCGTCCTCAAAGCTGGTCTTGCCCACCGGGACGTGGATGATCCCGTAGCGATCAACCCGGAACTCCACCCGACCCGCCTGCACGTCGCGGATGGCCCGGGCAATGTCGAAGGTCACGGTGCCAGCTTTGGGATTGGGCATGAGGCCCCTCGGTCCCAGCACCTTCCCCAGCTTGCCCACGGAGCCCATCAGGTCCGGGGTGGCCAGGGCCACATCGAAGTCCAGGAAACCCTCCTGCACCCGCTTCACCAGGTCCTCCGCCCCGATGATCTCGGCCCCCGCCTCGCGCGCCTCTCGCTCCTTCTCCCCCTGGGCGAACACCACGATCCGCCGCACCTTGCCGGTTCCGTGCGGCAAGACCACACTGCCGCGGACCATCTGGTCGGCGTGGCGGGGGTCGACCCCCAGACGGGCGTGAAGCTCCACGGTTCCGGCAAACCGCGAGGTGTTCACCGCCTTGACCAGACGGACCCCCTCTTTGGGATCGACCAACTCATGCTCCTCCAGGAGCTTGAGCGCGGCCATGTACTTTTTCCCGTGTCGTCCTGCCATGGCGATCCTCCCGTGGTTCAATCGGACGCCAAGGGCGTCCTCCCACAGCTAGTTGGTTGCTAGTTGGCGACTTTGACGCCCATCGAGCGGGCGGTACCCGCCACCATCTTGGCAGCAGCGTCCAGCTCGGTGGCATTGACGTCTGGGAGCTTGGTTCTGGCGATGGCCAGAGTCTGCTCCCTGGTCAGCTCGCCGACCTCCTCGCGAGGAGGGGTC
>Ga0307373_10006901_pt1 | contig 17901 bp, 20 predicted proteins | sample OX2MG_FD_202534 | JGI IMG/M metagenome (GOLD analysis project Ga0307373, IMG submission 202534) | Soil microbial communities from Risofladan, Vaasa, Finland - OX-2 | ecosystem: Environmental > Terrestrial > Soil > Coastal area > Acid sulfate soil | place: Finland: Risofladan, Vaasa | collected... | reverse complement strand
GTCTCGGATTGCCGCCGTGGCCATGATGATGGTCCTGCCTGGGCTGGCAGGCAATTGGCTTGACGGGTGGCTTGGCACTAAGTTCATCGCGCTGGTCGGGTTTGCTTTCGGGGTCACGAGTGGGATTGCGTATCTGTTGGCGATGACAAGGAACAGAAAGTAGTAGGCACACTCCGTGTGCCGTAACCTTCGGCGAGCGAACGTTGTCAGGCCGAAAGCGGCGGCACACGGAGTGTGCCTGCTACTTTGAGCAGACCGGTGCATGAAAAGGACCATGGCGTTGAGTAAACGGTTCGCGAACTTGAGCCTGCCCGGAGCGGTCGGCGTGCTGTCCGCGGTGGCCTTCACCTCCGCTTCAGCGGCCGCTTGCGTCGAGTACGTCCGTGGCGGCGCCGTTTCCTCGGCGGCGGTGGCCGCCGCCGCGGTCACCTGTTGGGTGGCTTCGGTCTCGTCCTTGGTTTTGTCCAGCAGTTGGCGGCACACGCCTCAGGCGATCACCGGCATTCTTGCCGGCGTGCTGGTCCGGATGACGTTGCCGTTGGGCGTCGCGGTCCTCTCTCAAGTGGTCAGCGGGCCTTTGGCCAAAGCCGGACTTTTCGGTTGGATCGTCTGTTTTTTCTTGATCACCCTGGTGGTCGAGACGTTGTTGTTGGTGCGGCTCTTGAATTCGCCGCGCCCGCTGCCATCCGCAAGCGTGTCCAAGGCTTCCTGAAGCGATGGCCAATCCCGTATTCCACATCAAGGATGGCTACTACTTCGAAGTCCCGAAGGTCTTGTGGCACTATCATTACACCGACACGAGCCAATTTGAAAAGGACTACCCGTTTTTTCACAAGATGTCGGAAAAAGAGAGAAACGAGCACCCGCACGAGAAGGATCTATACGATGAAGTCGGGCAGTTCTCGGCGGAGCAGTTGAACCGCGAGTTGTCCGGCAAAATCATCATCCCACAACCGTTCGCAACGTTGAAGAACCTGCACGACAAGCAGTCGGGCTTCGCAATCTCCAAGTTCATGCTGTTGGAGTTGCTGGCGGCCGCGATCATGGCATTCATCTTCGTTCGCCTCGGGCGCCGAATCGCCACCGGGGGGGCGCCCAAAGGCAAACGATGGAACCTGGGCGAGGCGATGCTGGTTTTCGTCCGTGACGAGATCGCCGTGTCGGCGATGGGCAAGCACGAGGCCGAACGATTCACGCCGTTGCTTTGGACGCTATTCTTCTTCATTCTCACGTGCAATCTGCTAGGGTTAATCCCCTGGCTGGGCGCTCCGACCGGCGCGTTCGCCGTGACCTTTGGACTGGCCTGTGTCGTGTTTTGCACGAGCTTCGGATCGGGAATCAAGAAATTCGGGCCCATCGGGTTCTGGTTGAACCAGGTTCCCCCGATGGATTTGCCGTGGTGGCTGAAACCGCTCAAGCTGCCGATTTTCGTCATCGAGGTAGCCAGCACGTGCATCAAGCACGCCATTTTGAGCGTTCGTTTATTGGCGAACATGGTGGCAGGGCACCTCGTCCTCTTGGGCATCTTGGGGTTGATCGCCGTGGCCGCAGCCGCAAGCACCGGCCAATGGCTCTTGGTGTTATTGATCAGCGTGGTGAGCTCGACCTTGTTTAGTGTCTTAGAGCTTTTCGTGGCATTCCTGCAAGCCTACGTCTTTACATTTTTGTCGGCCTTGTTTATCAGCGCGGCGGTCCATCACCACTAGCCAAGGTGGCAAGCAAGGTTGCGACCACCGTTTTGAGATTTGCTAAACGTCACTCATCGATTGGAAGGAGAAACATCCTGTGCTCAAGTTCGTTCCGACAGTATCGGTAGCAATTGTCGCGTTGTTGTTCTTCGCCACGCCGGCGATGGCTCAGGGCACGCACGATGCCTGGATCAACATCCCAGGCGCGTTCGGCGTGGGCCTGGTGGTAATCGGGGCCGGTTACGGCATCGGTAGGTTGGCGGCATCGGCCGTCGAGAGTATGGCACGTCAGCCGGAGGTGGCGGGCAGCATCCAAACGGCTATGATCATCGCCGCGGCATTGATCGAAGGATTCACCTTTTATGCCTTGTTCATTTGCTCGGGTCAAAACCCATGGCCGAGCTAGTCGTTTGCGGCGGTGTCGACATACTCTGTGATCGCTTGTGGTGACCATCAATGCGCCGGATACTTATCGCGTCAATCGTCGGAGTCGTCTTGACCGTTGCAGCGGTGCGCGCATCGACCGCCGCCGACGGGCCTGACGGACATACTGAGGCAGGCGGGCATGCAGTACACGTAGGCACAAGCGGCGCTAGCACCGACCCTTCCGAATTCAAGGGCGACCTGGCAATCTTCACGTTTATCGTGTTCCTGCTGCTGTTGGCCATCCTCTGGAAATTCGCCTGGGGGCCGATCTCGGCGGGGTTGGAAAAACGCGAACACGGCATCGCCGAGCACATCGCGGCGGCCCAGCGGAGCCATGAGGAGGGCAAGCGGCTCCTGGCCGAGTACGAGCGCAAGCTCGCGTCGGCCCAGGACGATGTTCGCGCGATCCTCGACGAAGCGCGACGCGACGCGGCCCATACCCAACAGGAAATCCTGGCCCAGGCGCGGGCCGACGCGGCCGCTGAAATGGACCGCGCCAAACGCGAAGTCGAAACCGCGCGCGACCAGGCCCTCAAACAACTCGTCGAGACCGGCGCCAACCTGGCCGTGGAACTCGCCGGCCGCATCCTGAGGGCCGAACTGACCCCTGCCAGACACGCCCAGTTGATCAACGAGGCTGTCGCCAAATTCCCCAAGCACGACCCCAGCCGGAACTAGTCGTTTCACCCACAAAACGGTAGCCCCTTGAGCGCCACAGATCCCATGAGCGACGCCGGCGATGCCTATCTGCACGCTGACATGTTCGGCGACGAGGTCGACGTCGGCGCCTATCATCTGGGCATGGTCTACGCCAAGGCCCTGTTGGGGGCCGCGGAAAAAGCCGGCAATACCGACGAGGTGCTGGCCGAGCTCGACGCGCTGGTCGACGACGTGCTCAGGCGGCACCCGCAGATCGACGCGGCCCTGGGAACCGCGATGATCAACAACGACGACAAGGCGGCCATCGTCGACCGCGCTTTCGCCGGCCGCGTCAGCACGGTGTTCCTCAACTTCCTCAAGGTGGTCGCCGGCCACGGCCGCGGCGGTTGCCTGCGGGCGATCCGCAAGGCCGCCCGCGATCTGCTCGACCAGCAGCGAGGCCGCGTGCGGATTCGGCTGACCACGGCCGCGCCGTTGGACGCCGACCTGGCCGGGCGGATCGAAAACCAACTGCGCGAGGCACTCGAAGGCGAGCCGGTCCTGGCTCGCTTCGTCGATCCCGACCTGATCGGCGGCATCGTGTTCAGGGTCGGCGACACCGTCTACGACGGTTCCGTCGCCAGCCGGCTCGAACACGTCCGCCAGCAAATGATTCACAGGAGCGTCAATGAGATTCAACGCCGACGAGATCGCTTCAGTTCTACAGCAGGAAATTGAGCAGTACCAGTCCCAGATCGACGTCCGCGAGGTCGGACGCGTGCTGGAAGTGGGCGACGGCATCGCGCGCGTCTACGGCCTGTCGGGCGTGATGTCAGGCGAGATGGTCGAGTTCCCCAACGGCGTCACCGGCCTGGCCTTCAATCTCGAAGAGCACTCGGTCGGCGTCATCATCCTGGGCGACTACCTCACGATCGAAGAGGGAGACGAGGTCAAGAGCACCGGCCAGTTGCTCAGCGTGCCGGTGGGCGACGCCGTGACCGGCCGTGTGGTCGATCCGCTGGGCAATCCGCTCGACGGCAAGGGGCCGATCGTGACCAGCGAGCGCCGGCCGGTCGAGTTCCTGGCCCCCGGCGTGGCCGAGAGGCAACCGGTGCGCGAGGCGCTGCAGACGGGCATCAAGGCCATCGATGCCATGACGCCCATCGGCCGGGGCCAGCGCGAGCTGATCATCGGCGACCGCAAGACCGGCAAGACGGCCATCGGCGTCGACGCGATCATCAATCAGAAGCACTCCGGCGTGAAGTGCTTCTACGTCGCGATCGGCCAGAAGGAATCGACCGTGGCCGGCGTGATCGAGGCCCTGCGCAAGCACGGCGCCATGGACTACACCACCGTGGTCATGTCGGGCGCGAGCGACCCGGCGCCCTTGCAGTACGTGGCCCCCTACGCCGGCACGGCCATGGCAGAGTTCTTCATGTACAACGGCCAGCACGCCCTGATCGTCTACGACGATCTCTCGAAGCAGGCCGTGGCCTACCGCCAGTTGTCGCTGTTGATGCGGCGTCCGCCGGGTCGCGAGGCGTACCCCGGCGACGTGTTTTATTGCCATAGCCGCCTGTTGGAGCGATCGGCCAAGCTCTCGGCCGAAAAGGGGGGCGGTTCCCTGACCTCGCTGCCGATCGTCGAGACGCTGGAAGGCGAGGTATCGGCCTACATTCCGACCAACGTGATCTCGATCACCGACGGCCAGATCTACTTGCAGCCCGACCTGTTCTTCGCCGGACAACGCCCGGCCATGAACGTCGGCATTTCGGTTTCCCGCGTCGGCGGCGCCGCCCAGATTCCGGCCATGAAGAAGGTCGCCGGCGGATTGCGGCTCGACCTGGCTTCGTTCCGCGAGTTGGAGGCCTTCGCCCAGTTGGGGACCGACTTGGACGCGGCCACGCAAGCCCGGCTCGACCGCGGCTACCGCATGATCGAGCTCTTGAAACAAGGTCAGTACCAGCCGATGGACGTGTTCGACGAGGTGCTCAGCATCTACGCCGGCACCCGCGGCCATCTCGACAAGATTCCCCGCGACCAGGTCGCCGAGTGGGAGCGCGACTTCCTGGCGTTCGTGCGCGAGCAGAAGTCGGAGATCCGCAAAAAGATCGTCGAGACCAAGAAGCTTGAGGATGACACGGCCCAAGCCCTGGAGACGGCGATCGCGGAATTCCAGCGGCAATACGCGGGCAAGAAACAACAGGCTACAGCGAAAGCGTAGAACGGAATTCATTCCGTTGCGTTCGAAGAAGAAACCAGCGAGCAAGAAACCGGCTGTTACGGCGAAAGCATCAATGAGGCGGGGCGCGTTCCGATCGTTGTTGCCCCCACGACATTGTCGCTTTTGCGGAGTCACCCGAAATGGACCAGAATCTTGAACCCCAAGGATCACCAGTTGAAAAAACCGTCACCGGCAACACGATGACCGAAAAAGACGCGCGGTTGTGGGGCGTGCTGTGCCACTTGACCGCGCTTTCTTGGCTTTTTACAGGTGTTGGTGGGCTCGTCGGTCCGCTGGTTTGCTGGCTGCTCAAGAAAAACGACCATCCGTTCGTCGACGAAAACGGCAAGGAATCGCTCAATTTCCAGATTTCCATGCACTTGTACACTTTGATCGCCAGTATTTCGCTATTCTGCTTGATCGGCTTTGTGCTGGTGCCTGCGTTACTCGTCGCGAACGTCGTGCTGGTGATCATCGCCTCGGTGAAAGCCGGCAAGGGCGAAGAGTACCGCTACCCGTTGACCATTCGACTTATTTCGTGACCGGCCCCCGGTTTTCTTATGGCTAAAGCTCGAGCCCTCGACAAGCGACGCAAGTCGATCAAGAACATCCGCAAGATCACGCGGACGATGGAGTTGATCGCGACCGCGCGGTTCAAGAAGGCGATGGACCGCGCCCACGCCGCCACGGCCTACACCCAGCGCATCACCGCCCTGGTCGCCGACCTGGCCAAATCGGGCCTTGAAGTCAGCCATCCGCTGCTGGAAGCGCGCGACGAGACGAAACACGCCTTGTTGCTGGTGATCACCGGCAACCGCGGGCTCTGCGGCGGCTACAACTCGAACGTGCAGCGGGCCGCACTGGCGCGCTATCGGGAGTTGAAGGGTTCGGTGCCGCGGACGACCCTGGAGATTTCGGGCAAGCGCGGCATCGCGTCGTTCAAGTTCCGCGAGATCGTGCCGGACGAGTCGTTCACCCATTTCGAAGACAAACCTTCCTACGAACAGGTCGAGTTGCTGGCCAACCGCTATCTCGACGACTTCGCCACCGGCAAGATAGACCGGCTCGACGTGGCCTACACGCGGTTCGAGGGAATCGCCAGGCAGTCGGCCACGGTCGAGACGCTTTTGCCGCTGGGTTCCCTGGCCGGGACCAGCACCGACGCCGAGGCGGCTTCGACCGGCGAGACGCAATACGAGTTCTTGCCCTCGGCCCAGAGCATTCTGGAGGAGGTCGTGCCGGCGAGCTTCAAAGTGAAGCTTTTCAAGTGCTTCCTCGACGCGGCCGTCAGCGAGCAGATCGCCCGCATGGTCGCCATGAAGGCCGCCACGGAGAACGCCGACAAGATCATCAAGAAACTTTCCATGACTTACAACCGCGCCCGCCAAAGCCAGATCACCGGCGAAATCATGGAAGTGCTGGGTGGCGTCGAGGCGCTGAAAGGATAGTCATTGGTCACTTGTCAGTTGCCAGTTGTCAGAATGAGCCTTGCCCGAAACTGCTGTGGTAGTGTGGCCGTCGGGCCCGCCGTTGAAAGGGCCGCCCAGCGGCCGAAGAGCCATTCCCACGCGGAGCGTGGGAACGAGTAGAAAGAAAAACTTCGAAAGACGTAACCGCCTTATGGCAAAATACAATCCCTCGGCATTGACTGGAATCGCCTTGATTTGCGTTTCGGTCTACGCATGCTCGCGCCCTGCTGTGACTGCCGGCGAACGAATGGCGACGTTGCGCGGACATGAAGATATGATTATGGGGCTCGCTTTTAGCCCTGATGGAAAACTCTTAGCATCCGGCAGTCACGATGGCAGCGTTCGACTTTGGGACATTTCAAAGCACTCCGAACGAGACGCGTTTCGCGGGCATACGAAAGGCGACTATGTTCTATCGGTGGCGTTTTCACGCGACGGCAAGTTTGTTGCATCGGGAAGCTCAGACAAGACGGTCAAACTCTGGAATGTTGACACGCGTCAAGAAGAGGCTACGCTTCGTGGCCATGCGGATTCAATAGGCTCGATCGCTTTTTCACCGACCTCCGATATTTTGGCTTCCGCCGCTGCGGGCGATGTTTTTGTGTGGGACGTACCCACACGAAACCGAATCGCCAAGCTGGAGGGTGACTCGAAAGTATCAACAATACTTGCGTTTTCGCCCGATGGTAAGACACTCGCATCGGCTGGCCTTGGGGGCGGGACAATTGAGATATGGGATCTCTCCAACTTCTCGAAACAAGCGACGTTGGACGATCAAGGCCCTCTCAAGTTGGCACTCGCGTTTGCTCCCGACGGTAGTACGATCATTGCGTCGGAAGCCAGGGCCGGGGTCGTCTTGTGGGACGCGCGAACTCGCCAGTTTCGCGAGCGGATCACGGGGCTGTCCGAAAATGTTTTAAGCTTGGCGGTTTTGCCTGATAGCAAGACAATCGCGCTCTCATCGATGAAAGGCGTCACATGCTTGGATTCTAAGACCGGGACCCCCGGCCAGGAGGCCGGACGGAAAGTGGGCTTTTTTCCTGTGCGCGATGGTGAGAACGGGCTCGTCACCGCCATCGCGGTGTCGCCCGACGGCCAAACGCTTGCTGTTTCCGACGATTTGGAAATCAAGCTGTTCGACTTGGAAAACATGAAATGATGCATGAGTGTCCGCGGTCGGCCCCCGATCAAACGACGTCAATACGTATGCCACGGAACGCCACAGAGGGCGTTCCCTACAAATGCTGAACCCTGAACCCTGAACCCACCATGTCCACAACCACCCTCGCACGTAAAGAAACCGGCGGTAACGTCGGCCACGTTTCCCAGGTCATCGGCTCGACGTTCGACGTCGAGTTCCCGCCCGACAAGCTGCCGGCAATCTATAACGCGGTCAAGATCAACAGCGAGCACAAGGGGATCAAGCTGGCTCTGACCGGCGAGGTGCAGCAGCACCTGGGCGGCGGGCGGGTCCGCTGCGTCGCCCTGGGCAGCACCGACGGCATGATCCGCGGCCAGGACTGCGTCGACACCGGCAAGCCCGTCACCGTGCCCGTCGGCAAGGCGACCTTGGGCCGCGTGTTCAACCTCATCGGCGAACCGGTCGACGGTCGCGGCCCGGTCGCGGCCGACGAATACTGGAGCATCCACCGCGACGCGCCGGAGGTGACGGACCTGTCGACCAAGACGGAGTTGTTCGAGACTGGTATCAAGGTCATCGACCTTTTGACGCCATTCGTGCGCGGCGGCAAGGCCGGGCTGTTCGGCGGGGCCGGGCTGGGCAAGACGGTGATCCTCACCGAATTGATCGCCCGCATCGCCAGCGCCCACGGCGGCTACTCGGTGTTCGCCGGCGTTGGCGAACGGACCCGCGAGGGGACCGACCTCTGGCTCGAAATGCAGGAAGCCAAGATCGGCGATACCGGCCGCAGCGTCATCGAGCAGACCTGCATGGTCTTCGGCCAGATGAATGAGCCGCCCGGCGCCCGATTGCGAGTGGCCCTTTCGGCGTTGACGATGGCCGAGTACTTCCGCGACACGACCGGCGCCGATACGTTGTTGTTCGTCGACAATATCTTTCGTTTCTCACAGGCCGGCAGCGAGGTCTCGGCGCTGTTGGGCCGCATGCCTTCAGCCGTGGGCTACCAGCCCACCTTGGCCACGGAAATGGGCGCCTTGCAGGAGCGGATCGCCTCGACCTCGAAGGGGGCCATCACCTCGGTGCAAGCGGTGTACGTGCCGGCTGACGACCCGACCGACCCCGCCCCGGCCACGGCCTTCGGCAACCTCGACGCCTTCTTGTACCTGGAGCGATCGATCAGCGAGAAGGGCATTTATCCCGCGGTCGATCCGCTGGCATCGTCGAGCCGGATTCTCGACGCACAGTACGTGGGCGACCGGCACTATACGATCGCCCGCCGGGTGCAGCGCACGTTGCAGCGGTACCGCGAGCTGCAAGACATCATCGCCATTCTCGGCGTGGATGAACTGAGCGAGCAGGACAAGTTGGTCGTCCACCGTGCCCGCCGCATGGAACGCTTCCTCTCGCAACCGTTCCTCGTGGCCGAGGTGTTCACCGGCAAGCCGGGCGAGATCACCAAGCTCGCCGACACGATCCGCAGCTTCGAGGAGCTTGCCGACGGCAAGTGGGACCATTTGCCGGAAAATGCCTTCATGTACGTCGGCCCTATCGAACAGGCCGAGGAGCAGGCGAAGAAACTCGCGGCGAAGAAGTAGGGGACAGGGGACAGGTTACAGGGAACAGGGGAAAGCAGGAAGCGAAGGATCCTTGTTCCCACGCTCTGCGTGGGAACATCGCCTCGGACGCTCCGCGTCCCCGTTACGCGTCCAGCGAGAATACTGCAACGAGGACGCGGAGCGTCCGAAGAAGCGCCCCCACGCAGAGCGTGGGAACGAGGAGATTCACCGACCAATGGCCGACCAACGACACGCCCCCACTTCCGACCCCAATGGCCGCAGCCTTCGGCTGGTGGTCGTCACACCCGAAACGACCTTGCTCGACGAGTCGGCCGACTTCGTCGCGCTCCCCTTGTTCGACGGCGAGATCGGCATCGCTCCGCTCCACAGTCCCCTCATTGGCCGGTTGGGGTACGGCGAGATGCGGCAAGTCGTCGGCGGCCAGACGCGGCACTTCTACGTGGATGGGGGGTTCGTGCAGGTGGTCGATAACGTGGTTTCGGTGCTCACCAACCGGGCCATGCCCGCCAAGAACCTCGATCGCGAGGTCGCGGCCGAGCAACTGACTGCGGCCCGCAATCGCCCGGCCCATTCGCCCGAGCAGATGGCCATTCGCGACCGGATCGAGGCCCAAGCCCGCGCGCAGCTCCGTGTCGCCGGTCGGGCCGGCCATTAGTCTAGGCTGCTGGCAGACGCGCACGAACCCAAGTTCATTGAGGTATTGGCAATATTTGCCAAGTTGACTAGAATAGAGGCGACTGGAAGTAGTGCTTGCGAGCTGGCTTCGCGGCGGGGTACGCACTTGAATTGGAGTCGGGATGCCTACGCGTAACGTCAACTTAACCGACCATTTTGATCGGTTCGTCGAAGAAGAGATCGAGGCGGGACGCTACCGCAATGCCAGCGAGGTCATGCGCGCGGGTTTACGAATGTTAGAGCAACAGACGCGAGAAGAACAGGAAAAAATGGTCTTGCTCCGTTCGCTGGCGACCAAGGCCTTCGAGCAACTCGATCAAGGGCGTGGAATCCCGATCAGCGGACATCGGGAACTCACCCATTTCATCAGCGGGATCGGCCGTCGCGCCGCGGCGTCGGCAAGGCGTCGTACCGGCGATGCCTGACGCGGTGCCCCGATATGTCATCGCCCCCGCCGCCGAAGAGGACATCGCGTCGATCCTTTCATGGACGCACGCGCAATTTGGCGAACAGGCCCGTTTGCGTTATGAGGCATTGTTGACGCAAGCGATCATGGACGTTGTCGACTCGCCGGATTTGCGCGGCGGCGCCAACCGTCCCGAAATCGCGCCGGCCGCAAAAACGTACCACCTGTTTCACAGTCGAAACCACGTTGGCGCCAAATCGGCGCGCGTGAAAGCGCCTCGTCACTTCCTCCTATACCGGACGCGCACTGACGGGCTAGTCGAGATCGGACGAGTTTTACACGATAGCATGGACCTGAATGAACACATTCCCGAAGATTTTCGCCTGCCGCGCGGAGACGCGTGAGGTGTTTCACCCAATTTCCTTGCTATAATCGAGTTTTCACACTCGATTCACCCGCGGAGCCTTTGGGCGGGACGTGTACACCTATCTGACGTTCACCGCCGGTCAGCGGGCCGGCGCCAACCTGCTGCTCGATCCTCTGCACAAGACCCGCATCGGCCGCGGCACGGAGTGTACGATCATGTTGCCCGACGCGCTCTGCTCGCGCGTTCATGCCGTGATCGCGCGTGAAGACGATGTCTGGCGGGTGCGCGACGCCAACAGCCGCAACGGCACGTTCGTCAACGGGCAAAAGGTCGACGAGGCGGTGCTGGGCGAGGGGCACCACGTGCGGATCGGCTCAACCGAGTTCGCCTTCCATCAAAGCGAACAGCCGCCGACGGTCGGCCCGTCGACCGACTTGAACATGACCCAGACGCTGATCAAGGAGACCCGCGTGGGCGCCCTCAGCGGCGACTCCTTTGCCTTTTCGGCCGCCAACCACCCGGACCAGGCCCAAGAGCTTTCGGTGCTGTACCAATTGTCGATCGGGCTCCTGGGCTGCACCGACCCGAATGAGCTGATGCGCATCGCGCTCGACCTCGTACGCGACCGGACGCGGGCCTCGGTCGTCGGCTTTCTCTGGGCCAGCGACGACGGCAAACTGAAGCCGAAGGTGGTGATTCCCGAACGCTCCGCGGCCCACGTCTCGCTGAGCGAGCCCCTGACGAAGCTGGTCTGCGAGGAGGGGCACGCCGTCTGGATCGCCAACCAGCAGTCGCACGCCTCCGACGATACGCTCTCGCACTTTGCCGACGCGCTTTGCGTGCCGCTGGTGGCCGCGGGCGGCGCGTTGGGGGCGATCCACGTGTACCTCGAAAAGGGCCGCTTCCGGCAGTCGCATTTCGACTTCACCATCTCGGTCGCCAACATCGTCACCGTGGCCCTGGTCCGCGCCCGCAAGGAAGAGAGCCTCGAAACCGATTTCGCGCAGTTGAAGGCCAAGTCGCCCGGCTACGACGAACTCGTCGGCGAAAGCCCATCGATCGTCGATCTCAAGGCGAAGATCGGCCGCCTCGGCCGGGCCACGGGCTGCGTGCTGATCCGGGGCGAAAGCGGCACGGGCAAGGAGCTGGTCGCGCGGGCGATCCACCGCGGCGGCCCGCGCGCCGACCGGCCGCTGCTGTCGATCAACTGCGCGGCGATCCCCGCCGACTTGATGGAGAGCCAATTGTTCGGACACAAGGCAGGCTCGTTCACGGGGGCCGACCGTGACCACGAGGGCCTGTTCCAGCAGGCCGACCTGGGCACGCTGTTCCTCGACGAGGTGGGGGAACTCAGCTTGCAGGGTCAATCGAAGCTGCTGCGGATTCTTGAGGGGCACCCCTTCCTACCGGTGGGCGGCACCAGCGAGATCCAGGTCGACGTCCGCGTGATCGCCGCCACGAACCGCGACCTCTTGGCCTACGTGGGAGAGAAGAAATTCCGCGAGGACCTTTACTATCGCCTGACCGTGTTCGAGCTGGTCGTGGCGCCGCTGAGGCAGCGGGGCGACGACGTCGGCTTGTTGATCGACTTCTTCCTCGACCATTTCAAACGGCAGCACGGCCGTCCCGGGTTGCGGCTTTCCGACGAGGCGCGGGCGAAGCTGCTGGCCTCGCCCTGGCCCGGCAACGTGCGGCAATTGCGAAACGTGATCGACAGCGCCGTGGTGCTGGCGGCCGGCGAGCGGATCGAAGCCGGCGACCTGGGACTGCGCGAGGCCGCCGGGCCGGTGCTGGAGTCGTTGCGCATCGAAGATTGGGAGCGGAAGCTGATCGTCGAGGCGCTCGCGCGCGCCGGCGCCAACGTCCCCGAGGCCGCCAAGCTTCTGGGCATCGGCCGCGCCACGCTCTACCGCAAGCTCGACGACTACGGCATCAGCCGCTGACGGCGCGACACCGCCGCCGGCGGTCGTCTTCCACGCTGTGACGGACGTCGGGTGTGCCTTGTGCCTGCCGCAAGCCTTGGGGTGAGGATCGCCTCGCAAAAGGACGGAAATCGTTTGACAGCCCTCATTTCGAAAGCTAAATGACCACAGTGACTTGTCCGCGACGGGCAGGCTCACCCTTCTACGACAGGCAATCGCGCGATGCCCGCGCGGGGAATGACGGTTCCCCACTCGTTGGACTGGCCGTGCCGCAGCGGTCCTCGCCGGACCACTTTGATCATACCTGCGACGGTTGGCGCCACCCTTGCCGTATTGGCGTCGTTTCCGGCTGATATCGCGCCGGGGTCCATAGTGGCCTGGGGCGTGAGCTGGTTTACGCCCTCGTTTCAAGTTATGTGCTCGTCAGCAGGCGCGGCGCGATGAATTCCCCACCGACGGTATTGATCGTCAGTACGAATCCTCTGCTGCGGGATCAGTGTGCCGGCGTGGCCTTCGATCACGGCCTGGCGTCGTACGGCCTCGACGACTTCGCAAAGCTGGCCGGGGCTTGCAGCGGAGTCGAGGTTGGTTGCGTCGTGTTTGACCTGGACCTTGCCGGAATCGAGGAACTCGAAGCGTCGCCGAGGCTCGCCGCCAACGGCGCCACGTTGCCGGCGATTGCGCTGGCCGAACGCGGCGACGCTCCGGCCGTCAAAGCGACCGTCAAGGCGGGCGGCGTGGCCGTATTGGAAAAGCCCATCGTGCCTCCGGAGTTGCTCGAGCAAGTTCATGAGGCCTTGCTCGCCTCGCGCAGCGCGCGGTTGGCCGCCGACACGCGGTCCGAAGTCTTGCGACGATTGCAGCGGCTCGCGCCGGAAGAGCGCGTTTTACTCGACGGCATCCTGACCGCGCAGTCGAACAAGGCCCTCGCCAAGGAACATGGCTGCAGCGTGCGGACGATCGAAGCCCGCCGGGCCAAGGTCATGACGACGCTCGCGGCCGCGACGATCGACGATGTGGTTCGGCTGATGGCGATCGTCAAACCGTACCTCTGCGACGGAGCGCCGCTTTGACGTAATGGAAAGGAAGGGGCATCTTGGAACAACGACGTTACGAACGTGTTGACTTTTTGTGCGATCTGGAACTGACCGCGGCGCGTGGCGGCGCGACAAGGCCCGCCCGTTCGCTCGACTTGAGCTTGGGCGGCGTCGGAGCGGTTACGCCATCGAGCTTCGAATTCGGAGAGCTGGTGACGGTCGCATTTCTTTCGAAGGACTCCGCTCAACGCGAATTCAAAGACGAGATTGCGAGCCAAATCGTCGACTTCGCGGCCGACGTCGACACCAACAGGCTCGTTCGCCGGCACCGTCCAATGGCGACGCGCCGACGATTCGGGACTTTGGCTCGTCGGTTGTGAGTTCGCACACCCCATCTCATTCGAAACCCTGGGCGAGCTCTTCCTCCACGGGATCCTCAAGGCCGATTCGGCGCCTCGCGCGAGAACTTGACGCGGCCTTGGGCCGCACCCAAGCAAGGATGGAAGAATGACATGATCACCCCGGATGGAAGGCTCATTTGAAAGGGGATATGGGGATGAAGAGGAGATAAGGGGATGAAGGCAAAAGATGAACGGATAAGCTGCAAGACGAGGGCTAACGCTCCCCGCTCGCATTGTCCTCCGGCCCGTACCTTCCGCGGTATTCTTCGACGGGGTACTTGCGGGCATTCTTGATCATCTTGTCGGCCAGCGCCGTCGCGACGTCGATCTTCAACTCGTTGGCCAGCGCCAGGGCGTAGCAGATCACGTCGGCCAGCTCTTCGCCCACCTCGGCCAGTTTCTCGGGTTGGTTCGCGACGGCGCGAGATTGCTCGGGCGTGAGCCATTGGAAATGCTCCATCAGCTCCGCCGCCTCGATCGCCAGCGCCATCGATAGGTTTTTCGGCGTATGAAATTGTTGCCAGTCGCGGGCCGCGACGAACTCGCGAACCAACTCACGCACCGCGGCCAACGTCGTCTGTTGATCGTTCATGAGGAATTGATCCGATGTCGTGGCCGAATCGTAATCACTCGGCGGTGGCGGAATTCGTCCGATTTCCGCGCCCGACGTGTTGTACCGCATTCAAGATTCATGGGGCAAAGCGGCGCTCCCGTGGGTAGTGTCCAGAAGTCTTTGGGCATTCGGGTTATTTGAGCGGAATGAACTGCACAAGGACAAACGAGACGATCGTGAAAATGACAAGAATCTCGTTTGTGCCCATGCCAAATGGCTTGACGATGAGCGCGATAGAAAAGACGATCGTGCATGCGCTGGCCGCGATGACTCGCCGCCGGTTTCTTGTTGCCCAATTCCGCAGTTTTACGAGCATGACACGATTCTACCCGCCAGTTTACCAATTCGCACAAATCGGCGGAAGAAGTACATTACCCCCAATGCGCCGCGCCCGCTCTCAATTCCTGAACCGGTCGCTTTTCTTTCGGATGCCACCGGATCACCGAGCGTGCTGAAAGCGAGCCATTCGCTTCGGCTGGCGCAGACTTACCGCGTCGCCGTTTCCGTCGGCTTCGCCGCCGTCGACTCGACGACAAAACGGAGTCGGAAGGTCATCCCAATACCGCTCCGATCGGCTCGCCCCCTTGGGCGATCTTGTGCGGGCGATTGAGCCGGTCGTACACGAGCATGTCGGGGTCGATGCCCAGACATCGATAGATCGTGGCGCAGATGTCGGCCGGGCGGACGGGGCAGTCGATGGGCAGCGCGGCGTGCTTGTCGGACGCGCCATGGATCGTGCCTCCGCGAATTCCGGCCCCGGCGAGGATCGTCGAGTAGCAGTGCGTCCAATGGTCGCGGCCGGCGGTGCGGTTCACGCCCGGCGTCCGGCCAAAGTCGCTGGTCAACACCACGAGCGTCTCGTCCAATAAGCCGCTTTGCTCCAGGTCTTCCATCAGCGACGAGTACACCAGGTCGAGGTGCGGCAAGAAATGCCCCAGGGTCGCGAAGTTGTGCTCGTGCGTGTCCCAACCAAAATCCTGCAAGCCCGCAATCGCCAGGTTGTACCATGTCCAGATGACGTTGACGAACCGCACGCCCGTCTCGACCAGCTTGCCGGCGATGAACGCGCTGTTGCCGAACAGGGTGTCGCCGTAGCGCTGCTTCACGCGCTGGTCGATGAGCGCGGGATCGAAGCGGGCCTTCAAGTCGGGCGAGGTCAAAAGGTCGAACGCCCGCTCTTGGAAGCGGTCGAATCCGGCGGTCTCGGCCTCGGCCGCGTGCCGGGCCGGCCCTGCGTCGAGAACTTCCAACAGCGAGCGGCGGCGGCTGAGGCGGTCCGGCGTCAGCCCGTCAATCAACTGGCTGTCGGCAAGGCGGGGAACGCCGCGGATCTGCGGAGGGTGGGCCCGGTTTTTCACGTCGGCGCCCTCGTCGACCGTCTGCGTGGCGCTGGTCAACAGCGGATCGTAGCGGCGGCCCAGAAAGCCCGCACCCGGCCCGGACTCGCCGACGCCCGTGTAGCCCAGCGGCACTGGCAAGTGGACGTACGCGGCGCGCTGATCGTCCTGGGGTTTGAGGTACTCGCAGACCGAGCCCATGCTCGGCGGAAGGTTGTCGGGCGGGTCCTGCGCGTTGGCGGGCGGCGGTTCGTAGCCGGTGAAGCTGGGGATTTCATTGTGGCAGCCGGCCCGATGGTTTACGCCGCGCACGAGCGCAGAGCGGTGCATCCACCTGGCCATCCGCGGGAGCAGCTCACAAATGTCGACGCCCGGCACGTTGGTGGCGATGGGCTTGAACTCGCCGCGGACTTCGACGGGGGCGGCGGGCTTCATGTCGAACATGTCCTGTGTCGGCGCGCCGCCGTGCAAGTAGAGCAGGATGACGCTCTTGGCCTTGCCTTGCCGGCGTTGGGACGCCGCCCTTGATTCCGCCCGCAGCAGATCGGGAAGGTTCATGCCGCCAAACAGCGAGAGCCCGCCCACCGCCAGGGCTTGGCGGCGACTCGGCTTTTGGCAAAAACGTGAATGATGAAGCGTGGGCGGCACGCGGCGGTTCCTGGGCGCGAAATCTCAACCACGAATCGGCGAAACGATCAATACACACTTATCAGACCGTTTGCCAAGGTGCAAGCGGCAGAGCGCGACGTGCGTTCGCGGTCCGCATCCTGCGAGGGTCTGGACCGGTTCATGCCGCCATGCGCAAAATGCGTACTCCGATATCAGCAAGTTTGGGTGTCCCTATCATCCGTTTGCGAATGGTGCTGAAATGACATACATCCCGCAGGGGGCCGACTTGGGTTTGATCTTTTTCTGCGTGGGGGTGTGCGCCGCATCGACGGCGTTCGTGGCCCACCTCTTGTCGAAAGGCGGATGGCGGCCAATCTATGAGACTGGCGGCGAGGGCGACGGCTTGGACGGCCGTGGCACGCTGAAGACGAATGCGTTCTGCTCGTTCTGTCGCAAGAGCTATCGGGACGTCGGCCCTTTCGTCGAAGGACCTGGCGAGGTCTACATCTGTAGCAATTGCGTCGAACTCTGCCAGTCGATTCTGGCCCAAGAAGCGATGCGACGTGCAGGGAGCGGATAGCATCGGGCAACGCGATGCGGAGTTTCTACGGCAACGTGGCGCGCTGAATTCCATTGACGGCTGTTGTGGTATACCGTCTCCGCGGCAAAAAACGGCGAGTGCATAAAACGTTGTACTACACGTCCGTGGTAGCGACCCCTTGCCAGCTTGCCTGGCAGGTGAAGCAGTTTTGCAGGCTAGCCGCACACCCCGCAACGTCTACCGTCACTCGTCTCCCCCGCGGTCCGGCTCACCGACGCCAGAGGCGTCGGTGAGCCGGACCGCGGAGCCCGGGTGTTTGAGCAAGCCCTTAGCCATTTAAACTGTCCGCTCCTGCCGGACAAGCCGGCGAGGGGGCGGCTGAATTCTTGCGACGTGTGCAGAACAACGACGATGCCGGCCCCAGGATGCAGTTAGTTTCCGGGTGTCCGCCCAGAAGCAACGGTGCGACACGCGAATCAGCACGGCAATTCATGGGCTGCGGCCGAACTGCGGGCCGTGGCCGTACATGTGCTCGACCGGCGTCGTATGCGCCCAGGCGATCTGCTCGGGCTCGATCCCAAGAGCGTCGGCGAGCCGTTGCCGCTGCCGCGGACTGGCCGTGTATTGGCCATTGACGATGGCTCGGACGATCTTTGGGTCGAGCGATGAGGTATCCACGAGCGTTTCGACGCTCACGCCAAGTTCCGCCATCCACTCGGCGATGTTCTTGACGCGAGACACTCTCGGACCTCTCGTTCACACGCTTGCCTTCGCCGCCGCGACTCGGCGGGCCTTGGCCCGCTCGATCAGCCAGCGGACGCCAACCGCA
>Ga0307373_10006900_pt1 | contig 17901 bp, 16 predicted proteins | sample OX2MG_FD_202534 | JGI IMG/M metagenome (GOLD analysis project Ga0307373, IMG submission 202534) | Soil microbial communities from Risofladan, Vaasa, Finland - OX-2 | ecosystem: Environmental > Terrestrial > Soil > Coastal area > Acid sulfate soil | place: Finland: Risofladan, Vaasa | collected... | reverse complement strand
GGCATCGCCACCGCTATGAGGTCTCCAACGCGTACCGCGACCTGTTCGTGCAGCGGGGGCTGAAGCTCTCCGGCCTGAGTCCGGACGGCCAACTGGTGGAGATCGTCGAACTGCCGGCCCATCCGTGGTTCATCGGCTGCCAGTTCCACCCCGAACTCAAGTCGCGCCCGATGCGCCCCCATCCGCTGTTCGCGGGGTTCATCGCCGCGGCGTATCGGGCCAAGCATGCCGGCGCGCCGCAGGGCGAGCCGGGCCGGCTGGTCGAGGCGGCGGACTGACGTGCCACGCGCCTTTCCCACCGACGCCTTCTTCCTGATCGCCGGTCCCTGCGTCCTCGAGGACGAAGCGCTCAATCTGCGCGTGGCCGACCATCTGGCGGCGCTCGCGGAACGCGTGCCTGGCGGCATCATCTACAAGGCGTCGTTCGACAAGGCCAATCGCTCGAATGCGGGCGCGCACCGCGGGCCCGGACTGGACGAGGGGCTGGCCGCGCTCGACCGCGTGCGGCAGGCCACGGGCCTGCGCATCCTCACCGACGTCCATCTGCCGGAGCAGTGTGCGCCCGCCGCCCAGGTCGTGGACGTGCTCCAGATTCCCGCCTTCCTCTGCCGCCAGACCGACCTCCTCGTCGCGGCGGGAGCCACCGGCAAGCCGGTGAACATCAAGAAGGGGCAGTGGATGCACCCCGAAGGCATGCGGGGCGCCGTGGACAAGGTGCGCGAGGCCGCCGCCACGCCTCCGGAAGTCGCGGTCACGGAGCGCGGCACCTTCTTCGGGTACGGCGATCTGGTGGTCGACATGCGCGACTTCATCCGCATGCGCCAGGCATGCGATGCGCCGGTGATCTTCGACGCCACGCACAGCGTGCAGCGGCCCGGCCAGGGCACGGGCGGCGCCAGCGGCGGGGCGCGCGAGTTCATTCCGCCGCTCACGCTCGCCGCCGTGGGCGCCGGCGCCAGCGGCCTGTTCATGGAGACGCATCCCGATCCCGACCACGCCCCCAGCGACGGACCGAACATGGTGCCGCTCGAGCAGCTGGACGCGCTGATCGAGCGGGCCGTGGCCCTGTGGGCGCTGGTGCGCGCATGATCGACGCCGCCCTCGCCCGCCGCATCAAGCTGGTGGCCCTCGACGTGGACGGGGTGCTCACCGACGGCGGCATCTACCTCGGCGCCGTGCAGGGCCAGCCCCTGGAGTTCAAGCGCTACGACATCCAGGACGGACTCGGCATTCACCTCCTGCGTCGCGCGGGCCTGCGGGTGGCGATCATCACCGGCCGCGTGTCCGAGAGCGTCCGCGTGCGGGCGGCCGAACTCGAGATCGACGACGTGGCGCAGGGGACCAACGCCCAGAAGCTGCCGGCCCTCACCGCCATCCTGCAGCGCCACCACATCGCCGCGGCCGACGTGGCGTTCGTGGGCGACGACTTCCCCGACCTCGCGGTCATGCGCGCCGTGGGCCTGCCCGTGGCCGCCGCGAATGCCGTGGCCGAGGTGCGCCGCGAGTGCGCGCTCGTGCTCACCCGGCCCGGCGGGCACGGGGCGGTGCGCGAGTTCGCCGAGGCGCTGCTCGGGGCGCGGGGCGAGTGGGAGCCCCTCTGGCAGGCCTATGTCGGTGAACGGTCGATGACGGGGGCCGGGGTCCGATGAAGCGCCCGGAGATCATCGCCCTCGGCCGGCGCGTCGTGCGCCTCGAGTCCGAAGCCCTGGCCGCCACCGAATCGCGGATCGGCGAATCGTTCGCCGACGCGGTGCATCTCATCGCCGAATCCAAGGGGCGGGTGATCGTCGCCGGCGTCGGCAAGTCGGGGTTGATCGGCCGCAAGATCGCGGCCACGCTCACGTCGACGGGTACGCCGGCGGCCTTCCTGCACCCCGTGGACAGCGCCCACGGCGATCTCGGCATCGTCGGCCGCGACGACGTGGCCATACTGATTTCGAAAAGCGGGGAATCCGACGAACTGCTCGGACTCCTCGAGCAGCTCAAGGGCCTGGGCGTGAAGCTCATCGCCCTCACCGCCGAGGGCGACTCGACCCTGGCCCGACTCGCGGACCTCTGGTTGGACGGGTGGGTACGAGAAGAGGCCTGTCCGCACGATCTCGCGCCAACGACGAGCACCACCGTCGCCCTGGCGCTGGGCGACGCGCTCGCCGTGGCGCTGCTCGAAGTGAAGGGGTTCCGGCGCGAGGACTTCGCGCGCCTCCATCCCGGCGGATCGCTGGGGCGGCGCCTGCTCACGCGGGTGGGCGACGTGATGACGCGGGATGACCTGCCCGTGCTGCGGCGCGGCGGCACGATGCGCGATGCAATCGTACTGCTCGCCGAGAAGCGCGGCATCGCCATCCAACTGGACGACACCGATCACATCGTGGGGATCATGACCGCCGGCGACCTGACGCGCATGATGGAACGTGAAGCCGATATTCTCTCCGTGACCATGGACCGCGTGCTCGTGCGGGCCCCGAAGATCGCCCGCGACGACGAACTCGCGAGTGCCGTCGCCTTCCGCATGGAACAACACGGCATCATGGCGATGCCGGTGGTCGACGCCGACGACCACCTCGTCGGCGTCGTCCACCTCCACGACCTGATGCGGGCACGGATCCGATGACCCGATCGCTCCTCGCGCTCCTCGCCGCCGCCGCGCTCGGCGCCACCGCCTGCAAGCCCACCGCCGCGCCGCCGGTCACGCATATGCCGTCGGTGGCCGACAGCGCCGAGCAGGTGATGTTCCAGTTCTCCTCGATCCTCACCAACCAGGGCGTGGAGCGCGGCACGATGACCGCCGACACGGCCCTCGTGTTCAACGATCAGACGGTGTTCGATTTCCGCAACGTGCGCGTGAATTTCCGGACGGTCACCGGCGAGCCCAACGGCACGATGCAGGCCGATAGCGGCCGCTACAACATGCGCACGCTGGTGCTCGAGGGCTGGGGACACGTGGTGATCACGACGCTCGACGGCAAGAAGCTCGAGACCCCGCAGTTGCGCTACAACCAGGCCACGAACCTCATCTCGAGCGACACGTCGTTCGTGCTCACCCAGGGCGACCGCGTCCAGCGCGGGATCGGCTTCAGCGCCGATCCCGATCTCAACCGGATCTCCATCCGGCGTGCCGCCGGCGGTTCGGGTGTCCTCACCACGCTGCCGGATCACTGATGCGCACCCGCATTTGCGCGATCCTCGCGGCCGTGGCGTGGGCCCCGGCGACGGCCGCCGCCCAGGCCACGCGCTGCAACGCCATCAACACCGATTCCACGCGGCAGATCATGGTCAAGATGCCGAGCGGCCAGTACAACACGTACCTCGGCGGCGGCGTGGTGGTGCATTGCCCGGCCAAGAAGATCAACCTCCGGGCCGACAGCATGGAGCAGTACGGCGACGACAAGCGCTTCTATCTCGTGGGGCACGTGTATTATCAGGAGCCGAGGTTCAACCTCCATTCTGATTTTCTCAACTACTTCATGACGGACGAGCGGGTCGTCGCCACGGGCAACGTCGATGCCACGATGCCCAGCGGCTCGCGCCTCAAGGGGCCGGTGGCCACCTATCTCCGCCCCATTCCCAAAACGCGCCCCCTCGCCCAGATGACGGCCACCGGCCGCCCCACCATCACCCTCGTGCAGCAGGACTCCACGGGCAAGCCCGCCCCGCCCATGCAGGTCGTGGCCAACAACGTGTTCATGGACGGTGACAGCCTGGTCTACGCCGGCGGGGATGTACAGATCGCCCGGCAGGAGTTCACCGCCCACGGCGACTCGATGTTCCTCGACGGCCGGCACGAGATCATGCACCTCCTGCGTGGCCCCGAAATCCAGGGCAAGAAGGACGCCAAGCCGTTCACGCTCGTCGGCACGCTCATCGATCTGTTCTCGCGCAACCGCAAGCTGCGCCGCGTCGTGGCCAAGGGCAAAGCCGTGGCCAACAGCCAGGACCTCAAGCTCCGCGCCGACACCATCGACCTGCGACTGGAGCAGGATGTGCTCGATCGCGCCATCGCCTGGGGCCCCGGGCGGGCGAGCGCCAGGTCCGCCACCGACAGCCTCCTCGCCGATTCGATCGACGTCGTCATGCCGGGCCAGCGCGCCCGCGAGATCCACGCCATCGGACACGCCTACGCGGAGAGCAAGCCCGACACCGTCAAGTTCCGCACCAAGGACATGGACTGGATGAAGGGCGACACGATCATCGCCTACTTCGATACGCTCCCGGCCAAGGACACCGCGAAGTCGCCGCAGATTCGCCGGCTCGTCTCCATCGACAGCGCCAGCGCCTTCTACAACATGGCGCCGCGCGATACATCGCTCTGCGCCCCCGCCGTCAGCTACTCGGTGGGCCAGCGCATCATCGCCACGTTCAAGGAGGACGGCGGGGTCAAGAACGTCGACGTCATCGGCAAGTCGCGCGGCCTCCTCCTCGAGCCCACGCCCGACTCGACCACCACGACCCTGTGCGGCAAGCCGCCGGCCAAGAAGCCGCCGGACAAGAAGCCGCCCGCCAAGCCACCGGGACATCCCGTCCCGCCGCCCGGCGTCGATCCGATCGTCCTTCCACCCGCCGTGCCCCGCCCATGAGCGATTCTGCCGTTTCCGAAAAGTTCGTCGCGCTCGTCGAGCGGATCTCCCACGGCGACCGGTCCACCGCGCTCGCCCTCCACGCCCTGATCAGCGTCGCGGGGGAGGATGGGGCGGCGGCGTTCGATCGCGCCGCCGTCGTGTACCGCGACGATCACCTGGCCACCCTCCGCGCCGCCGGACGCGACGCCGAACGCGAGGCCGGTCGCCTGAGCCTGGACGAGGTCCGCGAACACCTCACCCGCTCGGTGTTCCCCAGGCTCGCCGCCGAAGGATTCATCGTGCTCCCGCCCGAAGGGCTGGCCAGCCCCGATGCCACGATCCGCTTCACCGAATCGATATGGCGTGACATCATGGCGAGCCGCGCCGAAGTGGCCGCCGCCATGCGGCAGACCGGCGAACTCCCGACCAGCGCCGCCGAGCACGCCGGGGCCGAACCGGAGGCCGCCGCCGTCCCCGGCAACAGCACGCTCGATGCGCAGGGCCTGGTCAAGATGTACCGCCGGCGGCGTGTGGTGAACGATGTGGCCGTCCACCTGCGGCAGGGCGAGATCGTGGGGCTGTTGGGGCCGAACGGGGCGGGCAAGACCACCACCTTCTACATGATCGTCGGCCTCATCCAGCCGATGGCCGGCCGCATCCTGTTCGACGGCGTCGACATCACCAACCTGCCGATGTACAAGCGGGCGCGGCTCGGCATCGGCTATCTGTCGCAGGAGCCGTCCATCTTCCGCAAGCTGTCGGTGGAAGACAACATCCTGGCGATCCTCGAGACGCTCTCCATTCCCTCCGCCGAGCGCGAGCGGCGGCTCGAGACGCTGCTCGACGAGTTGGGCATCAAGCACCTGCGCCACCAGAAGGCATTCGCGCTCTCGGGAGGCGAACGCCGTCGCCTCGAGATCACCCGGGCCCTCGTCACCCAGCCCAAGTTCATGATGCTCGACGAGCCGTTCGCGGGCGTCGATCCGATCGCCGTCAACGACATCCAGACCATCGTCTCCCGGCTGCGCCATCGCGGCATCGGCGTCCTCATCTCGGACCACAATGTGGAGCAGACCCTGGACATTGTGGACCGGGCCTACATCATGTTCGATGGACAGGTCAAGGTATCCGGCACCGTCCGGGATCTCGTGTTCGACGATACGGTGGCCGACATCTATCTGGGCCCCACGCTCACCGCGCGCCTGCGAGCGCGTTTCGCTTCCGCCGGCGGTTGATCCGCCTCCGCGCATGAAAGCAGGTCTTCAGCAAAGCACCAGCCTGCGGCAGGAACTGAAGATCAATCCGCGCCTGTACCAGGCGATGGACCTGCTCTACATGCCGCTGCTGGACCTCCAGCAGCACCTGAAACAGGAACTCCTCAACAACCCGTTCCTCGACCTCATCGAGCCCGAGGACGACGAGAACGAGGAAGCGGAACCCGGGGAAGAGGAGAGCCCCGCGCTCGATGCCGCGGCCGAGGACGACGCCGCGGAGCACGACGCGGCCAAGGACGACGCCATCGATTGGGAGGAGATCCTCCTCGATGGGTTCGACGCGGGCGGCGCGCCGGCCGAGAGCGAGATCCGCGAACAGTACGAACCGGTCACGGTGGACCGGGGCGATCTCTCCGATCACCTCATGGAGCAGCTCTCCCTCCTCGATCTCACCCCACGCCAGGAAGTCCTGGCCACCGAGTTCGTGGGCGACATCGCCGAGGACGGATACCTGGCCTGCACGGTCGAGGAACTGCTCGCGAGCGTGAATGAGGCGGTCCGCGCGGCCGCCGACCGCGAGGGCGAGGACCTCTCGACGCTCCCGCTGTTCACGATCGAGGAGGCCGAGGCCATGCTGCACGTCATCCAGGCGCTCGATCCGGCGGGAGTGGGCGCCCGCGACCTCCGCGAGTGCCTCCTGCTCCAGCTCCGCGACCATCAACGGGCCGATGCGCTGCCGTACCGCCTGGTCCACGACGCCTTCGATGACCTGATCGCCCACCGCTGGCCCGAGGTCGCGCGACGCTACGGGCTCACCGTGCAGGAGGTCCAGGCCGCGGCCGACGAGATCCAGAAGCTCGATCCCAAGCCCGGCCTCCGGTTCAGCAAGACCGAAGAGCACTACATCATCCCCGACCTGATCGTCGACCGCATCGACAGCAAGTACCGGGTGTCGCTCAACGACGCCAATCTTCCACGCCTGCGGCTGAGCCGGGCCTATCAGGAAATCGCTCGCGACAAGGGTAAATTCCAGGGGGAGAACAAGGACTTCATCGCCACCAAGCTCAATGCCGCCACCTGGATGATCCAGGCCATCGAGCAGCGGCGCCAAACCATGCTCAAGGTCATGAACTACATCGTCGAGCGACAGCACGAGTTCTTCGAGAAGGGCATCCAGCACCTCAAGCCGCTCACCCTTCGTGAAGTGGCCGAAGCCATCGGCATGCATGAGTCCACGATCAGCCGCGTGACCAACGAGAAGTGGGTGCAGACGCCGCGGGGCGTCCTCCCGCTCAAGTTCTTCTTCTCCTCCGGCCTCACCACCACCGGCGGCGACGACGTCTCGGCCCGCGGCATCCGCGCCCAGATCGAGAAGCTGGTGCGCGAAGAATCCGCCCAGCATCCGCTCACCGACCAGGAAATCGTGGACATCCTCCAGCGCCAGGGCGTGCAGATCGCCCGCCGGACCGTGGCCAAGTATCGCGATCAGTTGGGCGTGCTCTCGGCGCGCATGCGGAAACGCGTATGACGGCGGCCCCCGTGGACGTCTCGGTGCTCGTTCCGGCCAAGGATGAGGCCGAGAATCTCCCGCTGTTCATGGAACAGGCCGAGGCCGCCTTCCGGTCGTCGGACGCGCGCTACGAGGTGATCGTCATCGACGACGGCAGCACCGACGCCACCTGGCCCGTGCTCCACACCCTGCAGGCGCGCTATCCGTTCCTGCGCGCCGTGCGGCACCGCGCCCAACGCGGCATCGCCGACGCCCTGCGCACCGGGTACCTGAACGCGCGCGGCGACGTGCTGGTCTTCTACCCCGCCGACCTGCAGTTCAAACCCGAGGACATCCCGCGACTCGTCCAGCCCATCCTCGCCGATGAAGCCGACATGGTCACCGGCTTCAAACAGGGCAAGTACGACAAGGCGTTCGTCTCCCGCATCTACAACGGGCTCAGCCGGCTGCTCTTCCACGTGCCGGTGAAGGACCTGAATTCGGTCAAGGCCTATCGGCGGGAGATCATGGACGCGCTCCCCGTGCGCCCCGATTGGCATCGGTACATGATCGTGCTCGCGGCCGCTCAGGGGTTCACGGTCACCGAGATTCCCGTCCCGCTGTATCCGCGCCACGCCGGCAAGTCCAAGTTCGGCATCTCGCGCATCCCGGTCGGCGTCCTCGACATGCTGTCCGTCTGGTTCGAACTCCGGTTCGGCAAGAAGCCGCTCCTCGCCTTCGGCATGCTCGGCGCCGCCCTGTTCGCGATCGGCGTCGTCTCCGGCATCGCCGCGCTCCTCTGGCTCTGGCTCACGGGCGAGGGACTGCGCGCCGTCTGGACGGTGATCCAGACCTGCCTGCTGCTGGGCAGCGTCTTCTTCGCCACCGGGCTCATGGGAGAGCAGATCGCCGGGCAACGGGCCGAAGTTCGCGAGTTGCGGCGCCGCCTCGAGGAGTTGGCCGTCGAACGCGACCCGAACGCGTCGCGGTAATCGCGTGCGCGCCCTCTGGCTGACGCATTCGTTTCCGCGCATCGACGGGGACGCGGCGGGGAACTTTCTTCTCGGCCTCGCCGCTGCCCTCGCCGAGCACGACGTGCACGTGCACGTCCTCGCGCCGGCGGCCCCCGGGTTGAGCCGCCACGCCGTCCTGCAGGGCATCCCGGTCACCCGCTTCCGCTACGCGCCCACGCGCTTCGAGACCCTGGCCTATACCGGCACGATGGCCGAGCAGGTGGGCGCCGCGTTCTCCGCCAAGCTCGGCCTCCTCGGACTCCTCACCGCCGCCGCGCGCTGCACGTCGCGCCACATCCGCCTCGACCGCCCGGACGTCGTCCACGCGCACTGGTGGTTCCCGTCCGGGCTCTCCGCGGCCTGGGCCGCATCGCGCGCTCACGTCCCGCTCGTGACCACCATGCACGGCACCGACGTCCGCATGGCGCGAGCGGTGCCTGCGTCCCGCGGGGGGTTCCGGTTCGTGATGCGCAACTCGGGCGCCGTGACCACCGTCTCCACGTGGCTGGCCAAGGAAGTGCGCGCGCTCGCGCCCGGCGTGGAACCGCTCGTCGCTCCGATGCCCGTGTCCACGGCGCTGTTCACACCGGCCGACCGGCCCGCCGCCGGCTCGCGGCTGCTGTTCGTCGGGCGCGTGATGCCGCAGAAGGGCATCGACCTGCTGCTCGAGGCGCTGGCCGCGATGCGCCATCGCGTGGACCTCGATATCGTGGGCGACGGTCCCATTCGCGGCCACCTCGAGGCGCTCGCCACCGAACTGGGCATCGCCGACCGCGTGGTGTGGCATGGCGCGAAACCGCAGTCCGAACTCGTGCGCTTCTATCGAGACGCCCTCGCCCTCGTCGTCCCGTCGCACGATGAGGGGCTGGGACTGGTCGCCGTCGAAGCCATGCTCTGCGGCACGCCCGCCGTGGCGTTCGACTCCGGCGGCCTGCCCGACGTGGTCCAGGAGGGACGCACGGGACACCTGCTGGCCGAACGCACGCCGCGTGCCCTCGCGGCGGCGCTCGACAAGCTCGCGGGGGCCCCCGACCAGGCACGCGCCCTGGGCCTGCTGGCCCGCACGGTCGTCCTCGACCGGTTCTCGCCGGCCGCCGTCGCGGCCCGGTACGCCGACCTGTACCGGAGCGTGGTGCGTGGGGCGTAAGGCATGGGTCCGCGCCCTGAGCGCCGTGCTCTCGATCGCGGTGGTGGCGTACGTCGGCTGGGCGATGTCCAGGAACTGGAAGGCGTACACCTCGCAACCGCTCGAGACGCACCTGCGGTGGGGGATGGTGCTGGCGTCGGGCGGCGTGATCGTCACCGCGTACGCCGTGCTCGTGCAGACGTGGCGGATCATGCTCGTGGAGTGGGGCGGGCGGCTCTCCTTCTGGCGGGCCGCGCACATCTGGAGCGTCACCAATCTGTACCGCTACGTGCCAGGATGGGTGTGGCAGATCGGCGCCATGGGCGTGATGGCCCAGCGGGAGGGCGTGTCGCCGATCGCCGCCACGGGATCCTCGATCCTCAGCACGATCGTCAACATCACCACCGGCTTCGCCATCGCCCTCGGCTCCGGGTCGGTGGCGCTCGATGCGCTCCATCCCGGCACCAGCCGGGTGGCGTTCGTCCTGACCCTCGCGGCGATCGCCGGCCTCGTGGCGCTGCCCGTGGCCATGCCGGGGATTCTCGCCGTACTGCGCCGGGCGACGGGCCGCGACATCCCGGAGGCCACCGTCCCGCCGCGCGTCATCGCCTACGCCATCGTGGGCAACCTGATCGCCTGGTTCCTGTACGGACTCGCGCTCTATCTGCTCGTCATCGGCGTCCTGGGACGGGCAACTGGCGCCCTCTCGAGCTACATCGCAGTTTATAGCGCGTCGTACGTGCTCGGCTACATCGTGGTGTTCCTGCCGGCGGGAGCTGGCGTCCGCGATGGCTCCATGGCCGCGGCCCTGCCGGCGTTCAGGCTCATGACGGGCCCGCAGGCCCTGCTGATCGCGGTCGCGTCGCGCCTCTTGACCTCCATCCTGGACGTCGTGCCCGGATTTCTCTTTCTCGCCGTCGACGCCTGGCGTCGCCGATCCACTTCGCAACCGAGACCGAATGCTTCGTCGCGATGAGACGCTCGCGGCGCCCGTCCTTCCGGCGCCGCGCTTTGCTGCCGCCTGGGCGGCGCTCACCTACGCCCTGTGCACGCTCGTGCTCGCGTATCCGGTATTCGCGGGGCAGTTCCTCGTGAACCCCAACAGCGACCAGTACATCGCCGGATATGCGTTCCGTGATTTCGCCGCGCAGTGGCTGCGCGCCGGCCACGGGTTCCCGCTCTGGAACCCGTACATCCTGGGCGGGCTCCCGTACATCGCCGCCATGCACGGCGACATCTTCTATCCCACGTTCGCGCTGCGCATGCTCATGCGCACCGATCTCGCGATGACGTGGGGCTTCGCCATCCACCTCTTCCTCGCCGGTCTCTTCACCTACGGGTTCCTGCGGGCCTGGGGCTTCGGGTTCTTCGCGTCGCTGTTCGGCGGGGCCGCCTACATGCTCAGCGGGCAGATCGCGTCGCTCGCGTCGCCGGGACACGACGGCAAGCTGTTCGTCAGCGCCCTGTTCCCGCTGGCCCTCTGGATGCTGCTGCGCGGCATGCGGGACGGCCGGGCGTCGGCATGGGGAGGCCTCGCGCTCACCGTCGGGTTGGCGGAGTTGAGTCCGCACCCGCAGCTCTTCCAGTACATGCTTCTGGGGTCGGGGGCATTCGCGCTGTATCTGGCGTTCAGCGACCACGAGGGCAGGGGGGCCCTGCCGCGCAAGGTGGCTCTCCAACGCCTGGCATTCGCCCTCGGCGCCGTCGCGCTGGGGATGACCATCGGCGCCGTGCAATTCCTGCCCGTCAAGGAATACGTCAGTTGGTCGCCCCGCGCCGGCGGCCGCGGAGGATACGCCTTCTCCACGCAGTATTCCATGCCCGTGGAGGAGTTCTTCAACACGTATCTGCCGCAGTTCACGGGCATGCTCGACCACTACTGGGGGCGCAACGGCATCCACCTCCACAGCGAATACCTCGGCGTCAGCGTGCTCATTCTCATGGGCGCGGCGTTCGGCGCCACGGCGCGGCGCGGATTCCGGTCGTTCTGGCTGTGGACCGCCGTCGTGACGGCCTTGTGGGCCCTGGGCAGTGCGACGCCGTTCTATCACATCGTGTACGCCGTCGTGCCGGGCACGAAGTTCTTCCGGGCCCCCAGCACCATCTTCTTCATGACCAGCTTCGCGGTCGTGATGCTCGCCACCGTGGGGCTCGAGCGCGCGCTCGCGCGCCGCGTCAGCATGACCTATGCGCTCAGCTGGCTGGGGGCCGCCGGCCTCATCACGCTCCTCGCCAGCGGCGGCATGCTCACGAACATGGCCCAGACCATCGCGGCGTCGTTTGCGGGGGCGCAGCTGTTCGAGCGCGTGCAGGCCAACAATACGGCCCTCATCCTCGGCGCATGGCGCTCGTTCATCGTCGCCGCCGTCGCGTGCGGGCTGTTGCTCGCCATCGCCCGCGACCGCATCCCGCTGCGCACCGCGGCCATCGCGTTCGTGGCCCTCGTGGCGGTGGACCTCCTGAGCATCGACCACAACTACTGGATGTTCTCGCCCCCCGCGTCGACGCTGTACGCATCCGATCCGGCCATCGCGTACATGCAGCACCAGCCCCAACCGGGCCGTGTGCTGCCGCTCGCCGCCAGCGATGCGGGCATGGCCGCCACCCGCGACCCGTACTTCCAGGGCGACGCCTTCATGGTGCACGGCATCCGGTCGGTGATCGGATATCACGGCAATGAACTCGGGGCCTACGAGCAGCTCGGGAACAAGCAGGGCCCGCAGTACGAGAATGAGATCAATCCGGAATTCTGGCGGCTGACCAACGTCCAGTACGTGTACACCAACGTGGACGCCCCGACGCTCGACACTCTCTACGCCACGCAGCTCAAGCGGCCCGACGTCACGTTCACCAGGCTGGTCGGCCCGGTGCGCAACTCCGCCGGCTCGATGGTCTACCTGCTCAGGCCCTCGCAGAACGACCCCTTCGCGTGGGTCACGCCCGCGCTCGTCAAGGCCGCCGAGGATCAGTCGCTGCCCACCATGCTCGACCCCAAGTTCAACCCGGCCACCGTCGCCGTGTTCGACACGTCGGCTGCCGTGACTCCGGCCAGGTTGTCGGCCCTCCCGGCGCCGCTCCCCATCACGACGTCGGTCGCCTCGTACGCGCCAGGCCACATCGTGCTCGACCTCAGTGCTCCCGCGCCCGAGGGCTCGTCGCTCGTCGTCTCCGAGAACTACTATCCCGGCTGGCACGCCACGGTGGACGGCAAACCCGATGCGTCCATCGGCCGCGCCGACGTGTCGCTCATCGGGCTCGCGCTGCCCGCCGGCGCGCGCCACGTCGAGCTCACGTTCGACGACGCCGCCTACGACACGGGGAAGAGCGTCACGCTCGTCGCCCTTGCCATCGCCCTCCTGTTGACGGGAGCCGGACTCATCGCCGATCGGACGCACCGTGCCTGAACGCGCCCTGGTGGTCATTCCCACCTACAACGAGCGCGAGAACATCGCGCGCATCATCGACGCCGTCCTGGGGCAGGACCCGCGGCTCGAGGTGCTGATCGTGGACGACGGATCCCCCGATGGGACGGCCGCCATCGTCCGGGGGATCATGGAGCGTACCCCCCGCGTACACATCCTGGAGCGGGCGAAGAAACTGGGGCTGGGCACCGCGTATCTGGCGGGCTTCGCGTGGGCGCTGGAGCAAACGTTCGACTACGTGTTCGAGATGGACGCCGACTTCTCGCACGATCCCGCCCATCTGCCGCAGTTCCTGCGCGCCATCCAGGACGCCGATCTCGTGCTGGGCTCCCGGTACCTCAACGGGCGTGTGAGCGTGGTGAACTGGCCCATCTCACGCCTCCTGCTGAGCTACTTTGCCAACGTGTACGCCCGCGGCGTGACCGGCCTGCCGGTATGGGACTCCACCGGTGGCTTCAAGTGCTTTCGCCGAACGGTCCTGGAAGCCATTGATCTGACGCGAGTTCACTCCAACGGCTACGCCTTCCAGATCGAGATGAGCTTCCGGGCCTGGAAAAAGCGATTCCGGATCGCCGAGATTCCGATTGTGTTCGTGGACCGCACCGAAGGAACGAGCAAGATGTCCAAGGCGATCGTCCGCGAAGCGATCTGGATGGTCTGGTGGCTCCGGCTCAAGTCCATCGCCGGCCGGCTGTGAGCGCCACGGCCTCCGTGATCGAGCGGGAGAGCCGATGATCCCGTCGGGCCGCGAATTCTTCAAGATGAGCGGGTCGGGCAACGACTTCGTGTTCGTGGATGCCCGAACCCAAGCCCCCGGACCACTCGATCAGGTGGCGACGATCCAGGCGATCTGTGCCCGCGGCACCGGGGTAGGGGCCGACGGCATCGTCTTCCTCGAGCAGAGTGCCGTCGCATCGGTCCGGATGCGCTATCTGAACAGCGATGGTTCGGTCGCGGCCCTCTGCGGCAACGCCACCCTCTGCACAGCCCGGCTGTTCGTGGAGTTGGGGGGGGCTCGTCCGGGGCAGCCGTTCACCATAGAATCGGCGGCCGGCGTGCTCCAGGCGGTCATAGGCCCACAAGGTCCTGAGGTCGGGATGCCGGCCGTGGCCGAAATGACCCCCGACGCACACCCCGCGCTGGCGCCGGGAGAACGGCGCATGGGGTTCGCCAAGGTGGGGATTCCGCATCTGGTGGTGCTCTGTGATGACCTGGAGCTGGTGGACGTCGCGGGTCGGGGCCGTGGGCTCCGCTTCGATCCGGGGTTCGCCGAAGGCACCAACGTGGACTTCGTGGCCCGCGGTTCCGACGGTTCCTGGCACATGCGGACCTACGAGCGCGGGGTGGAGGGCGAGACCCTGGCCTGCGGAACGGGCGCCGTGGCGTCCGCCGCGGTTCTGAGCCGCTGGGGCATCGGGGCGGCGCGCGAGACGATCGTGACCAGGTCCGGCAAGCCGCTGACCATCCGCCTCGAGACCGATCAGGACCGGGTGCTTCCGTCCTTGGCCGGCGAAGCCAGGATCGTCTACCGAGGCCAGCTGGGCGAGGTCTGACCCAGCCCACTGGAGACTGGCCGCGCACCGGGGCACCGGAGCCAGGCGCCGACAGGTCCCGAAAAGCCAACATCGTAACAAACAACATCACATAGACTGTGTAACTCATTGCATACCATTGCAATGTTACGCAGAGCGCCAGCCAATCTGCCCACAAGAGCCAGGCTTTTCAACAGTCTTAGTTGACATAATCTTTCTTATACGAACTAACTTGGCGACAGACTGTCGCCACACGGGCGCCCAACTGGCCCAATGATCGGCGCAGCAGGCCTCAGCCTAGTGCCACGCGATCGAGGCCGCGAACGCTGGTCGGCGCTCGCGGCCTCAGTCCATGGCTACACGATTGTCAGAATTCCTGGCCCGGCGTTTCCATGCACGCCGTCCAGCTCAGGAGGCCCGCAGACTAGCCCTTGGACGCGGGCTTGGCCTGGACCTCACCGAGCCGCACCCGGGCTTCGGCGGCCACTCCCTGGGCCTTGGGGTCGTCCGCCAGCTTCTCCCAGATCTTCGTGGCGGTCGCCGTATCGTGCGCCGCCAGGAAGGCCCGAGCGGCTTTGGAGAGCTGGTACGCCTTGTAGTCGTCGGCCTTGGCGGCGTCGGCCGCCTTCTGGTAGGACTGTGCCGCATCGGCCGGCTTGTTGCTCTGCATCTGGCCGTCGCCGATCAGCCCGTAGATGTCCGGCATGTCCATCGACGCCGCGCTGCTGGGCAGCAGCTTCTGGAGCACCGCAATCCCGGCCTGGACCTTGCCGGCGTTGTAGTTCATCTGGGCCAGCAGCATGCCGGCCTCGATCCCGGACTGCGTATTGGAGTACCGGTCCACGACCTTGTTCAGGTCGCTCACGGCCAACGCCGCGTTCCCCGCCCCCACCGACTGCAGCGCCGTGTTCAGCGCCCGCTCGGCATTCTGGTCGCGGATCTGGACGGACCTGGCATAGAACCAGTAGCCGGCCCCACCCGCGGCGACGACGACCGCGGAGATGGTGAGCAGGCGCGCGTTTCGCTGCAGCCACTCGATGACGCTTTCTTCGCGGTTGGTGCGGACGGGAGTCTCTACGACAGGCTCGGTCATGACGATGGTGGGTGTGAGGTGCCCCTGGGGTGACTCGAACACCCGGCCAACGGTTTAGGAAACCGCTGCTCTATCCACCTGAGCTACAGGGGCAGGTGTCACAGTCGTAAACAACCAGAATCGTTTAATTTACGGCGCCGGCCCCCGCCGGTAAAGCGCCCAGATGCACCGCCCCCCTAATGGATGCGCAGCACGTGGATCAGGCTGACGCTCGCCACGAGCAGGCCGACGAGCGATGCGCTCACGGCAAGGGTCACCCGGGAGCCCACCGCGGCCAGCCCGCGCAGTTCGACGCCCAGTCCCAGCGCCGCCATCGAAAGGACCATCAGGAACGCCGTGGCCAGCCGCATGGGCTCGATCAGCCCTGACGGCACGAGCCCCGCCGAGCGCGCGATGGCCAACGCCACGAATCCGACGATGAACCACGGCACGAAGTGGTGCAGCTTGAGGCGCTGGCCGCCGCCGGTCGAGCGGTGGCCGAGCGCCAGGATGAGCACTACGGGTCCCAGGAGCAGAACGCGCGCCAGTTTGACGAGGGTGCCCACCTGCCCCGAGAGTTCGCTGATCGGGAACGTCGCCGCCATGACCTGGGGCACGGCATACACCGTCAGCCCGGCCACCACGCCGTACTGGTAGAGCGACAACCCCAGCATGCGGCCGGCCATGGGCAGCAGGAGCACGAGCACGACCCCGAGGATCGCCGTGAACGCGATCGAGGACGCCACGTCCTTGCCGTCGGCGCCGATGACCGGCGCAACGGCCGCGATGGCCGAATTGCCGCAGATCGAGTTTCCGCAGGCCACGAGCAGCGACATCCGGTGGGTGAGCCCCAGCGATCTCGAGATGCCATAACTGACGAAGATGCCGATGGTCACGGTGAGCACGATCCCCACGAGCAATGCGGGCCCGGCATGCAGGAGCGCGGGAAGATCGACCGACGCGCCCAACAGCAGCACGGCGACTTCGAGGAGCGGCTTGGCGGCCAGCCGGATGCCCGGCTCCCAGCGCGCGTCCAGCGGGCGCGCCGCCCGTACGGCCACGCCAATGAGGATCGCGAGCACGAGGGCCTCGAAGAGCGCATGGCCGAGGAAGCGATTCTCGGCCGCCTGTCCAAGGTAGGCCGCCGCGGAGATGGCGAGACAGAGCAGGAGTCCTGGGGTGACGTGCATTCCCCAACGGGCGGCGCGGGCCGTGAGCGCGGGCGCGGCCGCATTCGGCGTGATGATATCGGTGGCGGTCATGGGCCGAAGCATGGCCGCGCGCGCAGCGGACAACCATTGCCTGGATGCCATACATACCATAACGTCACTCTATGTCTCGTCCGGATGTCCCCGCCGCCCCGACCGCCAACCTCGACCTCCTGGTCGTCCTCGCCGTGATCGCCCGCGAGCGTTCGTTCACCCGCGCCGCCGCGGTGCTGGGCATCAGCCAGCCCTCGATCTCGGCGCGCGTGCGACGCCTGGAGCAGCGGGTGGGCGAGCCCGTGTTCGAGCGGCTCGGACGCGGCGTGCGACTCACCCCGACCGGGGAGACCCTCCGCGCCGCCGCCGACCGCGCGCTCGCGTTGGCGCAGGACGCCGACCAGCTCTGGCACGGACTGGGCGCCCAGTCCCGGGGCTACGTGCGGCTGGCGGCGAGCACGACCATCGCCGGCTATGTCCTGCCCGCCGCCCTCGCGGCGTTCCGCCGCACGCACCCGGATATCGAGATCGAGGTCCGGGTGGGCAACACGGCGCAGGTCGCGGCGCTGATCGGGGACGGCGAGCTCTCGTGGGGACTGGTGGAAGGTCCGGTGGATGCGACGCACCTGGTGTCGCGAACGTTTCTCGAGGACGAGTTGATCCTCGTCGTGCCGCCCAAGCATGCGTGGACGCGCCGGCGAGCGATCAGGGCCCGCGACCTCGAGGGAGCGCCGTTCATCGCCCGCGAGTCGGGATCGGGCACGGCCGCGATCCACGAAGCGGTGCTGGCCGGCCAGGGCGTCCGCGTGCGGCCCGTGTTGCGGATTGCCGATTCACGGGGCATCGTCGCCGCCGTGGCCGCGGGCGCCGGCGTGGCGATCGTGTCGTCCCTCGTGGCGCGTCCATTCCTGGCCTCGCGCCAGGTGGTCCATGTCGCCATCCAGGGCGTGACGATGACCCGGGCGTTGAGCGCGATCCATCGGCCCGGCCGCACCCTCGTGCACCTCGACCGCGCACTCCTGCAGGCGATCAGCGGCCCGCTGCGCAGTTGACGCCCGGCGTCACACGCTGACGAGCGTCTCCAGGCGCCGCCCCGCCAGTTCGTCGCGGCCGGCCAGGAATTCCAGCGTCAACAGCACGCTCAACCCGACCACCGACGCGCCCACGCGCTCCACGAGCCGGCACGCCGCGGCGGCGGTCCCGCCGGTGGCCAGGACGTCGTCCACGATCAGCACGCGCGCCCCGGGCGCGACGGCGTCGGTGTGCATCTCGAGC
>Ga0307373_10006899_pt1 | contig 17903 bp, 17 predicted proteins | sample OX2MG_FD_202534 | JGI IMG/M metagenome (GOLD analysis project Ga0307373, IMG submission 202534) | Soil microbial communities from Risofladan, Vaasa, Finland - OX-2 | ecosystem: Environmental > Terrestrial > Soil > Coastal area > Acid sulfate soil | place: Finland: Risofladan, Vaasa | collected... | reverse complement strand
TGGCGGCGTCGTTACGGGCGAGCAGTGCCTCGGGCGTGTCGTTGACCGGCGGCGGCAGGACGGCCGCGAGGGCGTGGACGAGCTGGTAATGAGCTGGCGGGCGGAGGCCGAGGCGTGGGGTGAGGTGCGTGATGTTATCTGACATGACAAGGAAAATCGGTGATGGGCCGGTTTGGGGGCACCCGCGGACCCAACAGCGGCGGCAGCGGGTCGCATGGGCTGAACGGGCGGATTCGGCGCGGCTGGGACCTTTGATGGCTGGTTCTCGCGGCGCCTTCCCTTTTTCTCGTGGGTCTTACGGATAGTAGGACGATGGTCAGCCTCTTCGTCTTCTGCGTCTGCCCTGGCCGCCACCACGTCCAGTTCCTGAAGCACTGCTTCCTTCGAGCGCAGGGTCAGCGGGTCCGTTGGGTCCCGAGGAACCCGGTACTCCATGAAAACATGTTTCCTTCCGACGTTGGGATTTGGGACAAGGGTAGTGCCCGGTGCGTTCGTCCCGAGGTTAAAGGAGCAGGTGCCGAGACCTCATCGGCCTTCCGCCGGATCAGGGTGCCGATGGGAAACAACCCCACGCGAACGGCTTCAGATACCGGAAGGATGAGGGTGCGACGACGAACGGTGCCTTCCGCCGGGGCACATGGAGTCCGGTAGGCGACGTCTGAACCAGTTCTGAACGTGGAATATTTTGCGCACCGGCCTGAGACAGTCATTGCGAGACGCGCAGCGACGAAGCAATCTACCGCCCGGGAGGCCGCCGCTCGCCAGCCGATGGCTGCTCGCCGCTGTCGCTCCGCGTGATGACAGATTGGAGAAGCCAATGATCGAGGTTCCGACGCAGCAGATCGCCGGCGTGTACCATCGCCGCATCGGCGACATCGTGGTCACCGCGCTGTCCGACGGCTATCTGGATGGCACGATGGAGGTGCTGCAGAACATCGCCCCCGCCGATGCAACACGCATGCTGGACGACGCGTTCCGTCCCGGGCGGCGCACCTCGGTGAACGCCTACCTGGTATATTCGGCCGGGCGGCTGGCGCTGATCGAGACCGGGTCGGGCGACTACCTGCTGCCCACCGCCGGCAAGCTGCAACAGAATTTGCGAGCCGCGGGGGTCGATCCGGGGGCGATCGAGCGGGTGATCCTGACGCACATGCATCCGGACCACTCGGCCGGGCTGACCGATCCGAAAACGGGCGCAAGACTGTTTCCCAATGCCGAGCTGGTGGTGCATGAGAACGAGCCGCGCCACTGGCAGGACGACGCGGCGATGGCGCGGGCGAGCGAACGCGCGAAGAGGCTGTATTTCCAGTGCGCCCGAGAGCAGATGGCGCCGTATCACAACATGACGCACAGCTTCGCCGGCAGCGTCGAGGTGTTCCCCGGCGTCACGTCGGTGCCGCTGCACGGGCACACGCCGGGGCATAGCGGCTATATGGTGTCGTCGGGTAAGGACTCGCTGCTGATCTGGGGCGACATCGTGCACGTGCCGGAAATCCAGGTGCCGCGGCCGGACGTGACGATCGAGTTCGATACCGATCCGCACGCCGCGGCGGCGACGCGCAAGCGGGTGTTCGACATGGTGGCGACGGACCGGCAGTTGATCGCCGGGATGCACGTGCATTTCCCCGGCTTCGCGCACGTGGCCAGGCACGGCGACGGCTACGCGATGGTGCCGGAGCCATGGGACCAGGCGTTCGGGGGGTGAGGTGAGAAAAGGGAACAATGTCTCCCCCTCCGCTTGCGGGAGGGGGAGACTTCCTCATGCCTGCGTCAGCCCCCGATCGCACCCTGAGTTTCGACGTACAGCGCGTACACCGATTGGCTTGCGGCCATGAACAGCCGGTTGCGCTTGCGTCCGCCGAAGCAGACATTGGCGCAACGTTCCGGCAGAAGAATCCGTCCGATCAGCGTGCCGCCCGGCGCGAACACCGCCACGCCATCCTGGTCCGGTCCACCGGAGAAGCCGCACCACACATTGCCCTGGGTGTCGCAGCGGATGCCGTCCGCGTAGCCCGGCATCGCGTCGAAGAACACGCGGCCGTTCGCCAGCTTCGTGCCGTCCGCCACCACGTCATAGACATGCACTGTCTTTGGCCCGGCGCCGGGCGTGTCCACCACATAAAGCCGCGACTCGTCGGGCGAGAAGCACAGCCCGTTCGGCCGCGCCATGTCGCCCACGGCGATCGTCAGCGCTCCGTTCGCCGGGTCCAGCCGATAGACGCGGAACGGGAGCTCCTGCGGCATCGCGTGTCCCAGGTAGTTGCCGCGCGTGCCGGCGCCGTTGTCGCTGAACCAGATCGAACCATCCGACTTCACCACGACGTCGTTTGGCCCGGTCAGCCGCTTGCCCGCGAAACTGTCGGCAAGCAGGGTGACGGTGCCGTCGTATTCGGTGCGGGTGAGATGCTGCGTGTCATGCTCGCAGGTGACCAGCCGCCCCTGGCGATCGCGCGTGTTGCCGTTGGCGTAATGCGACGGCTCGCGAAATACGCTGATTCCGCCGTCGGTTTCGTCCCAGCGCAGGATGCGGTCGTTGGGGATGTCGCTGAACAGCAGATAGCGGCCGTCGCCGAACCAGACCGGGCCTTCGGTGAAGCGGAATCCTGTGGCGATCCGCTCGATCGCCGCGTTGCCGAGCACCAGCGGCTGGAAGCGCGGATCGAGCCAGACGATGCCGGGATCGGGATAGCGTATCGGCGCCGTTGACTGCCAACGGGATCCGCCGCTCCCCGATCCGGTTTCCGGCCCCAGGGCGGTGTGCCTGAACCTGCATGTCGCGCTGCCGATCGTCATGTCGCGTTTCCTTTCCCGCCTTCGAATTGCACAACCATCATGCCAAAGGTTGTGCGATCGGCAAGGTTGCAACGGAGAACGCCGGATCGAGGGCGGTGTCCCGGCGGGTTGGCATTACGCGATCGATATCGTCGCGCAGTCGATGAACCAGCGCCGCACCGGGATGCAGCCGGTTGCTTGTTTCGTCATCGCGCGTGGATTGAGACCGTGCACGATGAACCGGCGGGCGCTTCGTTCACCACGATGGCGTGGGCCTGTTGCAGCAGCGTCAGTTGTTCCGATGCATCGGACGTTGCATGCCGGCCACGGCGGACGCCGCGGCGACGGTTGGTGAGAACCCGGAATGCGGATATCCTGACTGAAGAAGACATGGTCCGAAGGAAACCTCATGACTGCCCCTGATCGCCTGCGCGCCCTGTTGGCCGAGCCCGGCTTTGTTGTCATGCCCGCGGTCTGGGACGGGCTGACCGCCAAACTCTCCGCGGCCGCCGGCTTCAAGACGGCGTTCCTCTCCGGTTCCTGCGTCGCGGCAAGCCGCCTGGGCGGGCCGGACCTGGATCTGATCTCCTTTGGGGAGATGTTCGATTCCTTCAACATGGTGCACGGCGCGGCGCCGGAGACGCTGATCCTGGCGGATGGCGATCATGGTTACGGCAACGCCATGAACGTGCAACGTACCGTGCGCGCATACGGGCGTGCGGGCGCCGCCGCGATTTTGATCGAGGACAAGATCACGCCGCGCGCGCTTACCGCTACCGGCAAGCCGTGCCTGCCGCATGAGGATGCGCGGATGAAACTGCGCGCGGCAGTGGAAGCGGCGAAGGATTCTGGCATCCTGATCCTGGCGCGCACCGATTGCCGGCCGACGCAGGGTATCGACGAGGCGGTGAGGCGAATCGAGATGTATGTGCGAGAAGGCGCCGACATCCTGTTCCTGGATTCCCCCGCCGATGACGGGGAGATCAGCCGGGCGGTCGCGGCGGCCTCCGGGCGTCCGTCGTTCGCGGTGCTGTCTCCCGGGGCACCGCGAGCGACGCCGTCGCGCGAACAGGCCGCGGTGCTCGGCTTTAAGATCGGCACCTATCCGACAGGCATGCTGTCGCCGGCGACGGCCGGAATAAAGGCCGGGCTGGCGGCGTTGGTTGCCGGTGAAGCGGAGGCGTCCAGCGCGCTGCCTGCTGCGGAGCTGCGGGCGACCCTGGGCTATCCGGATTACGATGCCCATGCAAAACGCTTTATCGTTGGTGGGTAACCCGGCACGACGTCGTCGCGTGGCGAATCCTTTCGGAGCAGACCTTTAGTGCGGACGACCCGGTTGTGTTGTTCCCGTTATGGAACGTCATGCCGGTCTCGGCTTGCTGCAGCATGACGGCCGGCTGGCGAGGGTGGCCGGCCGGCTGCATCCGGGCGGTTCGAGCCGGACAGGCGCCTGGCTTGCGGTAGCGGGGTGGCGTCAAATTGTGCAATGCAGCATAAAAGGCGCACAGATTGCCTCGGGCGCAGCATTTGCGCCGTACCACTGATCAAGCGCTGCCTCTCCAGGCGCTTGTTGGGACCCGTTAGGACGCCGCTAGCCGTTTCATAGGCGTCGCGCGCAGGGCGGTGGCATGTGGCTTGCTACCCCTGTTCCGCTGCATCGCCCTGGGTCCGTCGCGGCTGCGATGGGCCTTGTGCCGTCCTGGGTAACCGCATGATCCGACCTGCGTCTCGTCGCGCCATGAAACTCGGCGCTTTCGTGCATGAAACCGGCCAGCACGTCGCCGCGTGGCGCCACCCGGGCGCCTATACCGGCTCCGGCGTCGATTTCGCCCAGGCGGTGGACGTTGCCCGTACGGCGGAACGCGGCAAGTCCGACCTGCTGTTCCTCGCCGACGGTGCCGCGGTGAGCATGTTCGGCTCCGACGACGCGCGCGGCCGCATGGGCAAGGTCGTCAAGTTCGAGCCGATCACGTTGCTATCGGCACTCGCGGCGGTCACGCGGCATCTTGGGCTGGTTGCGACCGCCACCACCACCTACAACGAGCCCTATACGCTTGCGCGCCAGTTCGCCTCGCTGGACCAGATCAGCGGCGGACGCGCCGGCTGGAACCTTGTGACATCGAACAACGAGGCCGAAGCGCTCAATTATAACCGCGAGCAGCATTATGCGCATGCCGACCGGTATGACCGTGCGGTGGAATTCGCGGAGGTGGTGGTTGGCCTGTGGGACAGTTGGGAAGACGATGCGTTCGTCCGCGACCAAAAGAGCGGGGTGTTCTTCGACCCCGGCAAGCTGCACGCGCTGAACCATCGTGGGACGCATTTCTCGGTTCGCGGTCCGTTGAACGTCGCACGATCGCCGCAGAGCCGGCCGGTGCTGGTGCAGGCCGGCGCATCCGATACCGGTCGCGAACTTGCCGCGCGCACCGCGGAACTGGTGTTCACCGCACAGACGACGTTCGAACAGGGCAGGGAGTTCTATGCCGATCTGCGCTCGCGGCTGGCGCGCTATGGCCGCAGCCAGGACGCCGTGAAGATCATGCCGGGCTTCTACCCGGTGGTCGGCCGCACCGAGACCGAGGCAAGGGAAAAATTCGATGTCCTGCAGTCGCTGATCCATCCCAGCGTCGGCGTGGCGGTGCTGGAGCACACGATCGGCATACCCGACCTCGGTACATATCCGCTTGACGGCCCGGTGCCGGAGATGCCGGACACCAACGGCCCGCTCAGCCGGCAACGCCTGCTGCTCGAGGCGGCGCGCCGCGACAGGCTGACCTTGTGGGAACTGTGCCTGCTGAACGCCGGGCCACGCGGGCATCTGATGGCGGTCGGCACGCCGGGCCAGATCGCCGACGTCATGGAGCATTGGTTCAACGACGGCGCGGCCGACGGATTCAACGTGATGCCGGCCTGGCTTCCCGGCTCGCTGACCGATTTCGTGGACATGGTCATCCCGGAGCTGCAACGCCGCGGTCTGTTCAGGACGGAGTATGAAGGCATGACATTGCGCGAGAATCTCGGCCTGCCCAATGCAGTGAACCGGTGGCAGAAGCAGCCGGAGGCAGCGGAATGAGCGCGGTGCCACCGCTCAGCCGGCGCCGCTTCGGCGTGCTGACCGGCGGTTCCCTGCTCGCTTCCGGGATGCGCGCGCAGGCGGCGGAGCCGAACACCTTCGTCAGCGGCTTCGGCCTGCCGGCGAACCTGGATCCGCATCAGGTGTTTGACGTGCCGATGCAGGCGCTGATGTTGAATGCCTACGACAATTTGTATCGCTACGAAGGCGACCCGCCCAGGATCGTGCCGTGGCTGGCGCAGAGCCACAGCGTGTCGGCCGACGGGCTGACCTGGGAATTCAACCTGCGGCCCGGCATCAGGTTCCATGACGGCAGCGAGATGACGGCCGATGACGCGGTGTATAGTTTCCGGCGCATGCTGGCGCTGGCCATGGCACCCGCCGCCGCGTTCCTGCCGATCCTGAAGCCGGACAAGGTCACCGCGCCGGGCAAGCTGACGGTGCGGTTCGAACTGAACAGCGTCTATGCGCCGTTCTTTGCGGCGATTCCCTGTGTGAGCATCGTCAACCCGCGGCAGATTCGCGCCAACGAGAAGAACGGCGACTGGGGCCGCACGTGGCTGGCTTCCAACACCGCGGCATCCGGCGCCTATCGCATCGATCCGGCGAGCTATCGCCCGCTGGAGCAGCTCGACCTGGAGATCTTCGACGGCCATTTCATGGGCTGGAAAGACAACACCAGGCCGGTCAGCAAGATCGCCAACCGCCCGACGCAGGAGACTTCCACGCGCATCCTGGCGCTGCTGAACGGCTCGCTCGACTGCACCGATACCAACCTGCCGGCCGACCAGGTCGATCGCATCAATGCCTCGAAGATCGCCTATGTCCAGAAGGACGTGGTGATGCGGACGTTCATCATCCGCATGAACAACACCAGGCCGCCGTTCGACAACCTGAATGCGCGCCGCTGCTTCGCGCATGCCTTCGACTACATGGGATTCATCAACGACATCCTCGACGGTTACGCGACGCGCGACCCCTATCCGATGCCGAACACGCTGTGGGGCTGCCCGAAGGATGCGAAGGGCTACGACTTCGATATGGCCAAGGCCAGGACGTACATGGCCAAGGCGATGGCCGAAGGCGCGCCGATGAAGCGGCCGATCGAGTTCCATGTGCAATCGGAAAACGAGCAATGCGTGCAGAGCGCGCAGTTGTTCCAGAGCAACCTGGCGGAGATCGGCGTCAACCTGAAGATTGTCGGCGACATCTGGAGCAATCTGACGCGGTTGGCGCGCAAGCCGGAGACCACGCCGGATATGTGGGTGCACTGGGTCAGCACGTATTTCGTCGATCCGGAGAACTGGGTCGGGCAGATGTACGACAGCCGGTTTCACGGCACCTGGAAGGCTTCCAGCTACTACACCAACGCGAAGGTGGATGCGCTGCTGCGGCGGGCCCGCGGCACCATAAGCCAGGACGCGCGGGCACCGCTGTATGAGGCGGCGATCCGCCAGATCATGCAGGACTGCCCGGACATCTGGATCTACAACTCGATGCAGCTCCAGGGCCTGAACAGGCGTGTCAAGGGCCGTCGTTTCTGCACGGTCGGCCAGGGGCAGGAAATTCGCTGGATCACGCTGGCGACCTGATGCTGCGCTTCGTGCTGCGGCGATGTGGGCTGGCACTGCCGTCGCTGTTCGGCCTGCTGGTTATCACGTTCCTGATGATCCGGCTGGTGCCGTCCGATCCGGCCGCGGCGATGGCCGGCGATGACGCTACCCCGCAGCAGATCGCTCTGTTGCGCCATCAATACGGCTTCGACCGGCCGATCTGGGAGCAGTTCGGCGTCTATCTGGGCAAGATCGCCCGGTTCGACCTGGGCGAAAGCGCATTTTCCCACCGGCCGATCGCGTTGGATATCGCGCAACGCCTGCCCGCGACGCTGGAACTGATCGTCGTGTCGCTGCTGCTGTCGGTGGGCATCGGCGTGCCGCTCGGGGTATTCGCGGCGCTGCGCTATAACCAGGGGGCGGATTACCTGCTGCGGATAGTCTCCGTGCTCGGGGTCGCGGTGGCGGCGTTCTGGCTCGCCATCATGCTGCAACTGCTGTTTTCGATGCAGCTCGGCTGGCTGCCGCTGCGTGGCGAGTTGGCGGAAGCGACCGCCCCGCCGGCGCGCGTCACCGGTTCGATCCTGCTGGACAGCGTGATCGACGGCCGCTGGGACGCATTGGTGGACGCATTGCGGCACCTGGTGCTTCCCGCGGTGACCCTGGCATTTGGCAGCCTCGCCAGTATCGTGCGCTTCACGCGTGCCGGCGTGCTGGAGACGCTGCAGAACGACTTCGTGTTCTATGAACGGGCGATGGGCTATCGCCGCTCCCGGCTGATCTGGCTGTATGTTCTGCGCAACTCGGTCACCGCGACGGTGACGCAGATCGGCCTGCTGTTCGGCAGCCTGATAGCCGGCGGTGTCGTGGTGGAGGCGATCTTCGACTGGCCCGGCATCGGCAGCTACACGGTGCAGGCGATCCTGACCGGGGATCGCCAGGTGATGCTCGCGGTCACCTTGCTGATCGGTGCGATCTACGCGGCGGTGAACATCGTCACCGACGTGGTGCATGGCCTGATCGATCCGCGGCTGCTGGATCGGCCATGACTCCCATCCTGCGCAAACTCTCGCGCGACCTGCCCGCGATGTTCGGCCTGGCGATCGTGCTGATCGTTTTGCTGGTGGCGATCCTCGGCCCGCTGCTTGCGCCGTATCCCGGCGATGCCGCGGCTTCCCATCTGCTGCGGCGGTTGAAGCCGCCCAGCGAAGGCTTTCCGTTCGGCACGGACAATCTCGGCCGCGACATTCTGTCGCGCGTCATCCTTGGCGCACGCGGCGCCCTGGAAGTGCCGCTGGTCGTCGTGGGAATTGCCATGACGATCGGCGTGCCGCTCGGCCTGGTCGCGGGTTACCGCCGAGACTGGGTATCCGAATCGATCATGCGGTTCACCGACGCGGTGCTGGCGATCCCGCAACTCGTGCTCGCGCTGGCCCTGGCACAATTGCTCACCCCGTCGCTGCAGAGTGCGATGCTGGCGCTGTCGCTGACCTACTGGCCGTTCTTCACCCGCATCGTCTATGCCGAAACCCGCCGGCTGACCGGGTCGGTGTTCGTCGATGCGCTGCGCGGCATCGGCGCGGGCGGCACGCGCATCGTGTTCCTGCACATCCTGCCGAATACGATCTCACCGGTGATCGTGCGCGCCACGATCGGCCTCGGCTTCACGATCCTGGTTGCCGCAGTGCTGGGGTTCCTGGGGATGGGTGCGACTCCGCCGGCACCGGATTGGGGCCTGGCCATCGCCGAGAGCCGCAGCTACCTGCCGACCTGCTGGTGGTTCGCCACCTTCCCCGGCCTCGCCATTCTGCTCACCGTGATGGGCTTCAACCTGCTGGGCGACGGGCTGCGCGACCTGGTCGATCCGCGACTGCGGCGTTCGCGATGATTCCGCTGCTGCGCATCCGTGACCTGCGCGTCTCGATCCGCACCGACGCGGGCGTCGCGTCGATACTGGACGGGGTGGATCTCAGCCTCGAGCGTGGCCGCATCCTGGGCGTGGCCGGCGAATCCGGCTGCGGCAAATCGACGTTGATCCGCACGATCATGGGCATCCTGCCCAACAACGCGCGGGTGGAGTCCGGCGAGGTCATGTTCGAGGGCGAGGACCTGCTGGTGTTCTCCGAGGCCGAGTTGAATGGCCAGGTCCGCGGCAGCCGGATCGGCTTCATCCCGCAGGATCCGCTGCTGGCGTTGAACCCGGTGTTCAAGGTCGGCACGCAGTTGCTGGAGATCATGCGCGACCACGCGCCGGAAGACGGGCTGCGCGGTCGTGCGCGGGGCCGCGCGCACGTGCGGCGGCTGATCCACCTGCTGCAACGCATGCAAGTGCCGGATCCGGAAACCGCACTGGAGCGCTATCCGCACCAATTCTCCGGCGGCCAGCGTCAGCGCCTGCTGATCGCGGCGGCGTTGGCCTGCGCGCCCGGACTGGTCGTCGCCGACGAGCCGACAACGGCGCTGGACGTCACGACCCAGCGCGAGATTCTCAACCTGCTGCGTGAAGTGGTGGAAGAGTTCGGCATTTCGCTGCTGTTCGTCACGCATGATTTCGGTGTGGTCGCGGAGCTGTGCGACGACCTCTGCGTCATCTATGCCGGCCAGACGGTCGAGGCCGGCCTGGCCGGCGCCATCCTTTCCGCCCCGGCCCACCCCTACACCGAGGCCTTGCTCGCGTGCCATCCTGACCGGACGATCGGATTCCAGGGTATTCCCGGCAGCGTGCCGTCACCTCTGGCGCCGCCCCCGGGCTGCCGCTTCGCGCCGCGCTGCGCATTCGCGGTGCCGGTTTGCTCCGCCGCGCCGCCGCCGGCCATGTCGCGGTCGGGTGCGTCGGTCAAGTGCGTGCGGTACGCATGAGCGACGCAACGCCCATCGTCGAACTGCGCAACCTATCGGTGCGGCTGGGTGGGTCGAAATCCTGGCTGCGCCGTGGCGTCCCACCAGTACAGGCGGTCAACGATGTCAGCCTGTGCCTGCGGTGCGGCGAGGTGCTGGGGCTGATCGGCGAGTCCGGTTCCGGCAAAACGACGCTGGGCCGCACTGTGCTGGGGCTGCAACGCGAAACTTCGGGCGAGATCCTGCTGGACGGCCGCCAGGTCGGCGGCCTGGCATCGCAACAGGCGCGCCGCGTGCGCCGCGCCATCCAATACGTGCACCAGGACGCCGCGGCGGCGCTGGACCCGTGGTGGAGCATCGGCCGGACATTGCGGGAAGGTTTGGCGATCCATGGCGTGGGCGATGCCGGCGAACGGCCGCAACGCGTCGGGGCGATCCTGTCCGCGGTCGGACTCGACGGTACTGCCGCCCGTCGCTACCCGCACGAATTCTCCGGCGGGCAACTGCGCCGTATCGCACTGGCGCGCATCCTGTTGCTGGAGCCGCGCGTGCTGATCCTGGATGAACCGACCTCGGGCCTGGACATGTCGGTGCAGGCGACAGTGCTCAACCTGTTGCTGGAGCTGCGGCGGCGCCTGTCGCTGACCTATCTGTTCATCTCGCACGATCTGTCGGTGGTGCAGCGGCTCGCCGACCGCGTGGCGATCATGTATCGCGGGCAGATTGTCGAGACCGCGCCCACACGCGACGTGTTCGCGCGCCCGGTGCATCCTTACACGCAAACCCTGCTGGCCGCCGCTCCGCGCGTGGGCCGCCGCGTCGGGGCGGGGATTGCGCCAGGCCGCCACGCGGTGGCGGAGGAAGCCCGCCCGATGCCCGCCGACATCAGCACGCAGGGCTGACTGGCGCTGCCCATAGTGCGCCGCGGCGCGCATCCGCCACGGTTGTCCGGGGGCAACGGCCCGAACAGGGGCGGCGGGATGCCGGCCGGCGCGCCGGCACGGTTCGAGCGATTGCCCTGGGAGCGGACGGAACTTTGCTTGACACGACACCGCGTCTTCCTGCCAGACTGGAAGCCGCCGCATGGAGGGTTCCCCAGCACTGCCCCGCTTGACCCCGCCGACCCGGACGACGATTCCTGCCGCCCCCCGTGCCGGGGTGGTCTGGCCGGGTTTGGCGGAGCTTGGTCGATGACCCTGACGGAGCGCGGCAACACAACCGTAACTGGCCGCAAGCGGCTGCACGTGATCACCTGGGGTTGCCAGATGAACGTGTATGACAGCGCCCGTATGGCCGATATCCTCGCGCCGCTGGGTTATGCCCCGGCGGAGGCGGCTGATGGCGCCGACATGGTGATCCTCAACACCTGCCACATCCGCGAAAAGGCGGCGGAGAAGGTGTTCTCCGAGCTGGGGCGCCTGCGCCGGTTGCAGCAAGCGCGGGCCGCCGAGGGCGGGCGGATGATCCTGGCGGTCGCCGGCTGCGTCGCGCAGGCGGAAGGCGCGGAAATCCTGGCGCGCGCGCCATTCGTGGACATCGTGTTCGGGCCGCAGACCTATCACCGGCTGCCGGAAATGGTCGCACGCGCGGCACGGACCGCCCATGGGGACAAGGCCGGCGCAGTGATCGACACCGATTTCCCGGCGGAGCAGAAATTCGACTTTTTGCCGGAGGCGTCGGCGCCGCAGGGCGTCTGCGCCTTCCTCACCATCCAGGAAGGCTGCGACCGGTTCTGCAGCTTCTGCGTCGTGCCGTACACCCGCGGCGCCGAGCAAAGCCGCCCGGTCGCCGCGATCATCGCCGAAGCCCGCCGCCTGATCGCCCAGGGCGCCCGCGAAATCACCTTGCTCGGGCAGAACGTCAACGCCTGGCACGGCGAGGCACCGGATGGGGGCGCCTGGGGCCTCGGCCGGCTGATCCGCGCACTGGCGGACCTGCCCGGGCTGTTGCGGCTGCGCTATGCCACCTCTCACCCGCGCGACATGACCGATGAGCTGCTCGCGACGCATCGCGACGTGCCGGCGCTGATGCCGTTCCTGCACCTGCCGGTGCAGGCCGGATCCGATCGCGTGCTGGCGGCGATGAACCGTCGGCATACGGCGGCGGACTACATGCGGATCGTGGACCGGCTGCGCTCGGCCCGGCCGGACCTGGCGCTGTCGTCGGACTTCATCGTCGGCCATCCCGGCGAGACGGCCGCCGATTTCGCCGCCACGCTCGACCTGGTGGGCGCGGTAGGTTTTGCCCAGGCATACAGTTTCCGCTACTCGCCGCGCCCCGGCACGCCGGCCGCCGGTGCCCCCGGCCAGGTGCCGGAACCGGAGAAGCAGCGCCGGTTGCAGGAGCTGCAAGCGCTGCTCCGCGCGCAGCAGGCGCGGTTCAATGCCGATTGCGTCGGGCGGACGTTGCCGGTCCTGTTCACCGGCCCCGGCCGCCATCCAGGCCAGATCGTCGGGCGTTCACCGTTTCTTCAGCCAGTGCATGCAATCGGTCCGGCCGAGCTGGCCGGCACCGAAACGGCAGTGGAGATTGTCGCCGCCCTCCCCAATTCTCTGTCTGCAACCCTCGTGAAGGAGCGAGCCTGCGCTTGAGCCAGACCAGTTTCATCGCGTCTTCCACCCCTCCCGCGTCCGGCGGCAAGGCCGTGACGCTGCAATTCTCCGACAACACGCTGTTGCCGCTGCTGCTGGGTGACCACGACCGTCACCTGGTGCGGATTGAGCAAGCGATGGGCGTGCGGCTGTCGTGTCGGGGCAACCGCGTGGCGATCGCCGGGGACGCGGCGCGCGTGGATGCGGCGCAAAGCATGCTGCAAGGCCTGTGGCGACGGCTGGAACGCGGCGAAAGCGTCGGGCGGACGGAGGTGGAGACGGCGATCCGGCTGGCGGAAGCGGACAGCGACCCGCGGCTGCCGCTGTCGGACCTGCCGGCGATCCGCACCCGGCGTGGGGCGGTGGCGGCGCGCAGTGCCGGCCAGGCGGTGTATATGGAGGCGCTGGCCACGCATGACATGGTGTTCGGCGTCGGCCCGGCCGGCACCGGCAAGACCTATCTGGCGGTGGCGCAGGCGGTGGCGATGCTGCAGGCCGGCAAGGTGGACCGCATCGTGCTGTCGCGGCCGGCGGTGGAAGCCGGCGAGCGCCTGGGCTTCCTGCCGGGCGACATGAAGGAGAAGGTCGATCCCTACCTGCGTCCGCTGTATGACGCACTGCACGACATGATGCCCGCCGAACAGGTGATCCGGCGGATGAGCAACGGCGAGATCGAGGTGGCGCCGCTCGCCTTCATGCGCGGCCGGACGCTGGCGCATTGCTACGCGATCCTGGACGAGGCGCAGAACACCTCGGCGGTGCAGATGAAGATGTGGCTGACCCGGATGGGCGAGGGCACCCGCATGGTGGTTACCGGCGACCTGACGCAGGTGGATCTGCCGTCCGGCGTCACCTCCGGCCTGCGCGATGCACTGGACACGCTGGAGGGCGTGCCGGGCATCGAGGTGGTGCGGTTCGACAAGCGCGACGTGGTGCGCCATCCCCTGGTGGCGCGGATCGTCGATGCCTATGACCAGCGGGCGGCGGCGCAAGGGGACAAGCGGCGCGAGGCACGGCGTTCGCGCGAGACCAGCGAGCCGGTGGGGAAGTGAGCGACACGCCCCGCCAGCCCGGGGTCATGGGGGAACGGACGATTTGCTCGATCGGCTGCGGTGGATTCCGGCCGGGGACTGGACGATCCGGGATGTGGGGATCATTTGCCGCCAGCACCGGATTCTGTGCGAGCCGCCGCATGGCGGCGGGTCCCACTGCAAGGTCGCGCACCCAATGATGGCGGAAACGCTGACCATTCCCTATAAGCGGCCGATCAAACCGGTCTATATCCGCAAGCTGGTCGCCTTGGTTGCGGCGGTGAGGACCCTGAGGTGACTCGGCGGGCCTACCCTGTTGTGATCGAACCGCTGCCTTCGGAGGAGGGTGGAGGCTTTCTGGCGCTGGTGCCGGATCGCCCGGGTGGCATGAGCGACGGCACCTCGTGACGGATACGGCACAATAGGGAAATACTTCACAGAAAAAAGGAAATGACCCTTCATAAGCCACCGCTGCCCGACGACCGACGGTCGCCATCGCCGCGGCGACATGAACGTCAGGACTATGGAACCATCGGGAAGTAGATGCCCCGCGCAAGCGGGGAACCAGAACGTTGAGGTGATCGTCGCCGAGCCGGCCTGGCGCCGGCTGGTGCCCCGAGCGGCGGAGGTGGCTGCCCGTGCGGCGCGTGCGGCGGGGGCGGCGGCCACGGTGGTGCTGGCCGGCGACCGCGCCGTGCAACGGCTGAACGCGCGGCATCGCGGCCGTAACAAGCCCACCAATGTGCTGACCTACACCGCGCCGGCGGGGGAAATCATCCTGGCGCTGGGCGTCGTGCGGCGCGAGGCCGCCGCCGCTGCACGCCGGCCCGCGCATCATCTTGCGCATCTTGTGGTGCATGGCGCGCTGCACCTGGCCGGGTACGACCACCACCAGGCCGGCGACGCGCGGCGCATGGAGCAGACCGAGGCGCGCATTTTGCGCCGGCTGGGCGTGCCCAACCCGTGGAGGCGCGCATGAACGGGGGGACAATCCGCCCCGGGCTGCTGGCGCGGCTGCGCGGGCTGCTGCGCCGGCGCCATGCCGACCAATCCCTGCGCGATTCGATCGCCGAGCTGGTGCAGGAGGCCGCCCAGGCGCAGGTGCTGCCGGGCGAGCCGCCGGAGTTGGACCGGCATGAGCGCCTGCTGATCGCCAACGTCCTGCGGCTGCGCGAAACCGCGGCGGCCGACGTGATGGTGCCGCGCGCCGACATCATCGCGATGCGCGCCGACGCCACGCTGGCGCTGGCGATCGAGCTGTTTCGCGATGACGGGCACTCGCGCATGCCGGTGTTCCGCGAGCAATTGGACGACGTGGTGGGGATGATCCATCTGAAGGACGTGTTCGCCTATGTCGGGCGGCCGGACGCGTTCTCGGTGGAGGCGATCATGCGCAAGCCGCTGCTGGTGGCGCCGCAACTGCCGGTGCTGGACCTGCTGCTGCAGATGCGCCAGGCGCGGATGCACCTGGCGCTGGTGGTGGACGAATACGGCGGCATCGACGGCCTGGTGACGATCGAGGACCTGGTGGAGACGATCACCGGCGACATCGCCGACGAGCATGACGATCCGGACGCTCCGATGGTGACGGAACGGCCGGACGGCTCCTTGGACGTGAATGCGCGGCTGCCGGTGGAGGCGTTCGAGGAGAAGCTGGGGCCGGTGCTGAGCGAGGACGAGCGGGACGCCGACATCCACACGGTGGGCGGTCTGGTGTTCACTCTGGCCGGGCGGGTGCCGGCGAAGGGCGAGGTGGTCAGCCACCCGTCGGGGATCGAGTTCCGCGTGCTGGACGCGGACCCTCGGCACATACGGCGACTGCGGGTGCGGCGGCCTTCGGCGGAGGTGCCGCCGGGGCAGGTGGCGGCGGAGTAGGGGGCGGCGGTGGTCGCTGGCCAGGCGCTTGTGTGGCGGCTCGATGACCCCTGCTCAATGTGCTGTCGAAGATGAAGCGCGGCATGAAGCCGGTAGCCGCAGTGCCGAGACGCACACACGGATCGGGTTACGGCAGCAGCACGACCCACCACGAAAAGCTCTGGCCGCGTCTGGAAGGCGGTGGTGGCGGAGGATGTCCTGTTCTGACGCTCGCACATGCTAATCTCCAGATCACATCCAAGCTAGATGGCGCAGCCTATATCAACGCGCGCACGTAAGCCTTGGCTAGATTCAACGTCGGGAAGCTCGCGACCAGCTCATAGTCGGGAGCCTCTTCTGCCGACGCGGGTGACTGGAGCACAATGAACAAGTGTTCTCGCTTATCAATGACATTTGTCAGGTCCTCGCTACCGCACGGCGACATATGCCGCGCGCCACAGGCCGGACAATCATCGTCGCACATGCTCGACCACTCGTCGGCCCATTTACCATCACAGCGATCGCATCGATAATGGTTCCTGAACCAAGCCATATCATGTCCTATCGTCGAAAACGTTATCGAACGTTCGTGGGCACCAGTCGGTAGGTTCCTTTGCCGAGAAAGTGTAAATAGCCTTTATCGCGGAGGATTTGCAATTTCTGGCGAATTTTCTCTCTGATGTGCCGGTTTGACGGGTAAATCATCTTCAGTTCATTCTCGAATTGGTACAATTCTTCGATTGTGAATGTGGATTTTTTGATATTCTCAATACACCTCATCACACCGAGGAGCCATCCCTTTGCACGAACGTCCCTTTGATCGCGAAGGAAGAGCGTCTTCTGCCATCTTGCAAGCACCTCATCCTTTGGCTCGATAATACGGTCCCTGATCAGGAAAATCCGTCCAGCCTGCGGAATTCCTTGGAGTGAGATGTTGCATCCAACCCACCCTGCACGGCGGGCGAATGGAGAGAGTGGCTTTCTTTCTTCGATGATCTCGGGTACGAAGAAATACTTAGGTATAACGAGGAGATTTTGTACAGATAATCCTCGAGGGTCATAGTGCAGAAGCAGCAGATTGGGGTTGCTACTACCTTTCAACCGGTCCATCATCGTTCGATATGCGCCATCGACCATCTTGGCGCCAAAGGTTTTCGATTGGCTTTTTAGTTCGTAATCCTCATCACAATGATGGCAGAAAAAATCTGCGACAGGACGGTTGTTGCCGTAGCGCCCCATATCGATGTGCCCGCAGCTGGGACAGTAGACTTGGCGATGGACCCAGTCCTCGCTCAGGATTCTGATTCTTTGGAGCGAACTCTTATACGAGCCGGCAAGCGCCGCCTGAAAGGATAAGTCCATTTGCTCACCGTCTCAACGAGACAGCCGTCACGGCGGGTCGGCGAGGATGTTGGCGAAGCTGCGCCCACGCACTGCCGTCCGGAGGTCCGTCGCGACATCGACTGGCCGTTTCGTCGTCATGTCCAGGTCCATTGCATATTGCATGAGCCGCACCTGCCGCCCGATTCGTCAAGACCCTTGCCGTTATTGGGCCGCCTGACTGCAGTTGCATGGCAGGTCGTGGAACGCCGTCCATGAGCTGGCGATCGTGTTTTGTTCCTGGACCCAGGCGTATCCCAAAGCAGCAGATCCTTCAACCTAAATCCGGCAGTTCACTGATTGCCACCGCCAGCCAAACCGGCAGAGTCCGCCGCCATGAGCACAGAACAGCAGCGTCTGGTGGTTCACCCGGAGGGTAAGCAACCGCAGGTTGAGCCATGGTCGGCCATCGCGGACACATTCGCCGGCCGTGTCCATGTCGAATGGGACTCGAAGGCCCCTGTCACGCCGCCGGGCCAGCTTGCGTTCTTCATCGACTACCTGAAGCAAGCCGGCCTGTTCGACGCCTGGGTGGCGGACTGCCCGCTCCGGCTGACCAGCCCCAATGCCCCAACCAAGCGCGACCTGCTCGGCACCGTGCTGCTGTCGGTGCTGGCCGGTCGTTGGCGCTACCCCTCCCCTGGCATTCCATCGGCCGCGCCGACGGAACCTTGGCCAGCGACGCCACATCACCGCGCTGCGCTGCGATCCGGTGAACCCGTCGCTGCTCGGCATGGGCAAGGTCGCCAGCGAGGCTTCGGTGCGCCGCAACCTGGCGAAAATCGCCGAAGCGAACGGTCTGGCCTGGCTG
>Ga0307373_10006897_pt1 | contig 17911 bp, 12 predicted proteins | sample OX2MG_FD_202534 | JGI IMG/M metagenome (GOLD analysis project Ga0307373, IMG submission 202534) | Soil microbial communities from Risofladan, Vaasa, Finland - OX-2 | ecosystem: Environmental > Terrestrial > Soil > Coastal area > Acid sulfate soil | place: Finland: Risofladan, Vaasa | collected... | reverse complement strand
GGCGGAAACATGCGGCAACGATGCAACGAGGCGCCCGAGAGCATCATAGATTTCAATCCGAGCATTGCGTAGCGGCGAGGTTATGCTGTAATACGCGGTCACGGAATGCGTAGCATCATCCTGCAAAACATCGAGAGGCTCTCCGGCTACCCGGAGTGGTGCCGTGACACTGGATGCTAAAATTTTCGGTCTTGCAAAGACCGAAAAATTGAGACCGAGCGAAGTATCCCGCGGGCAGTGGCCGAGATAAATGTCGTATTGCCCATTTATCGTGTCATAGCCCCAAACATCATATTGTACGGTCTGAACAACGATCGTATCGTTATTATGGAATATGCCTTCCTCTAAGCCGCCGGGAAGCGGTCCTGGCGGCGTATCTCCACCAGTGCCATTAATTACCTCAGAAAAACCGGTTTGAAAATTCTCCTGTGCGAGGCTCCAACCCGATTTTGCACTAGGCCCACCACTTCGGCCCCATGCAAACATCGGCACCGCGTCCGATTTTTGGAAGGTATCGGGTAGAATCATTTGCGCCGTTACTAACCGATACCGGACAAGATAGTCCCAGCGGCCTCCACACTCATTGAGCAAATAAGGACGCTCCCTGTAATGCTTCAAGCTATCGAGATTAAAGCTACCTCCAAAAGCATTAAGATCGTCTGTGGGGACATAGAAAGTCCAACTTAGCGTAGGGGTATCGCCGGGAGAGGTCCACGGACTAAATATCATTTGATTGGTATCCCAAATATGGTAGTGATACAGACGGTAATTGCTCGAATCTATGGAGAGTGTTGTATCCATCATCTGATAGGCGTTCCCAATATCGAGATAGCCGAATCCACTATTTGGACGCCAGTTGTTGCGTGTTGCAAGCGTATCCCTATCCGCATCGCCGCGTGTGGCGGCGGCTTCGAGAATTCGCTCGATGTCTTCCGGTTCGATGTGCATCATGTGGACCGTATCTCGCCGGTAAAATGTCGAAAGCAAAAGAGCTGCAGAGCCGGTCACATTTGGTGCCGAGATGGACGTGCCGCCATATCCTTCATAGAAGTAGTGAGGTGGGGTACCCGTATCTCTCGTTGTCCAATTCAGGTTTGGAAATCCGCAGTTGTGGTAGGAGTCATCTCCGCTTGGCGCCAGAATATCGAGCGAAAAACCATATTGAGAAAGAGCTACACGTTCCTTATTCTCGTCGTATTCCCCTACTGCAATGACCCAAGACGGATCAGCATCCGCAGGTAATGCTCGGCCAAAAGTATCCGTGTTTTCACCAAAATTACCATTGGCCGCCACCTGAACTACTCCATTCTCGAACGCATAGTTTACCGCTGAGTGAACAGTTACTTCATAGTCAACAATCCCGGCGGACGTATTGATGGCGTGAACGCCACGCCCATAAGGCGTCATTGGGCTATGGGCCGATGCCTCGAATATTGCTGCGGTATAATCTTGTGAATTGAGTCCAGCATCCGCCAGGGCTGCCACGCTTATCCCCCTGCCACGCTCGATCGTGTCAGTGCCTCCCGCAAGCGGCCCCCATCCGCCCGCGATTCCAGTTGGGGTTATGCTGTCTCTGTTAGTCTGAAGCGCAAGGATGCCCATACAGGCGGTACCATGGTCACTTTGCGAAGATAAATACGACAAGTTAGTATTGTCGTAATAATCCCAAGAGAATACAAACTTATGACCTTCGCCAACGACGGAATCAAGAAATCCCGGATGCCGATAATCGATACCTTGATCGTAGTGAGCCACGATAATGTTCGTGTCGCCTACTTCATAATCCCAGGCTTTCGATACATCTATCATCGTGTCCCTGTCTCCGGTCTGGCATTTAAAGCTCGTATCGGCAGGAATGTGCCCGAAAAGCACAATACCTCGATAGGAAGGGGAAGCTACAATGATATCGCGCGGGTAAAGCGCCATAAGAAGGCCCGTTAATAAAAGCGGGTTTGTGGTGCTATCCATTTTTAGGATCATCCAGTTATGATGGTCGCAGCCAATCGTATCGCCTTGCCTCGTAACGGAGAGCGTATCGAGCGGGCTTGCGGTCGTCAGCCGTTGCAGTGTGTGACCATGCTCTGAAAGTAAGAAGCTTGTGAGGGCACTGTCTTTAATGACGTTATTCGTGCTATCGAGTCCGAACCGCTCGGAAAAAAGAAGTTCTCGGAGCGGGATAGGCCATCCCCGAGGGCTATTAAATCCGCCGAATGGTCCACTGAGCGGTTCCGCGCCCTTATGTTTTGCGAGGTGCCCATAAAAATATTCCCAATATGTCGCCATTTGCTTGGCGGAATCGAGCGCGCCCTGCCGGAAGCGAATCATAAGCACGCCGGGAATGATCAGGCTATCCGGTGGCCGGCGCTGGGGAATGACCGCGCCATACTCGGACATGTATCGGTACGTGGTGGTATCCGGCGGAACGAGGGGCGAGGGAGGCCACGGCTCCTGCGCCCGAAGTCCTGCCGCGCTGATGAATAAAACCAACCCCAAGGAAGCGACAAAGGCTCTGGTTCGAGAATGCTTTGAATTTTTCATTATAACCCTCTGATTTTTGTTGGATCTTAAGATGTTTCCTAAGATTAGGATACAAAAATACAACACTTTTCAGTGGAGCGCATGAAATTCATTTTTGTTGGGGTCTAAACCATCGGGCTGACCCGGGAGTAAGAAGGACGTGAGGTTCGATATTAAGCGCCGCTGACACACGGACAAGAGAGGCAAGGGTAATATTTCTCTCGCCTCTTTCTATATCAGCTAAATAATTGCGGTGAATACCACTCTCGGAAGCCAACTCGCTTTGAGTAAGACCTCTTAACTTACGAAATGAGCGAACATTCTCAGCGAGCACTTTTTCCAAATCCATGAAGAAGTATAATCATTCTATGCGTACTACATTCGGCGATTCCACCGATTAGTGGGATTTATCTCATGCGAGAATTGGTTTTGCTTAAAGAAAGTAGAATTAATTTGGTTACCTTTTGAGATCTCATTAGTCTTCTTAGTAGAGGGCGATTTCTTAAAACCGAAAATGAAAGATACATACAAACGGTACTCGATACTTACCATGGTTACACGAATCATGGCGCTCATGGCATTCTTGATGGTGCATTGCGAATTACTTCAGGCGCAGTGGGTTCAGCTTGGCCCCGTTGAGGGTTTTGGGACATTGGCCACGGATTCTAACGGGCTTTATCTTTATGCGCATGTCGGAAGCGGAACGATCCGATCATCCGACCTCGGACAAAGTTGGCAGCCATTAGGCATCGATGGAGCGTATGTTTTTTTCAATAGCGCGGAAATTGTTGCCGGGACGCAGAGAGGAATGATTTTTAAATCGACGGACTACGGCGCTCACTGGGACTCGATCAGTAACTCGATGGCTCACACGGGTATTACTGCGATGTGCCGTGCGAATGGCGAATTATTTGCAGGAACTCAGGGATATGGACTTTTTCACTCTTCGGACACGGGCCGCTCATGGGTTCCTATCAATACCGGACTTCCCATGTCGGATAGCTTTATTTATTGGAGTGTCTCAGCGATGACCGCGAAAGATGGGTATCTTTTTGTTGGAACTTATGGTGGTTTAGAGCCAGGAGCTGGAATATTCCGAACGAAACTCGATACTATTAAGTGGACGAATGTCGATCCTAACTTCGAAGGCGGGAACGTATACTCATTTACAAATATTGGAACTATCCTGTTCGCCGCAGGATATTATTTCGACGGGGGCCAGGGTAGCATTCATCGCACCTCGGATGATGGGAGTTCATGGGTGAACATTGCACAATCAGCGAATCCTGAGGCGGTTTCGCTTTGCTATTCATTTCCATATTTGATTTCAGGCTACCATGGTTCGGGTGTATTCATTTCGACCGATTCGGGCAATTTATGGATTCCATCCACTGCTGGAATGCCAATCTCAACAATCACCGATTACAAATATGAAGATGTTGATGGGCTTGCGGTTGAACGAGGCTATGTGTTCGCCGGAATCTCTGGCGATAGTAATGGCTTATGGCGCCGCCCAGTATCGGATTTAGCGGGAGTTCAACAAGTTAATGCTGCCCAGCCCGAAATTCAATCCTTCCCTAATCCTTTCTCCCAATCGACCGAAATCACCTTCACCTCGGAAGCTGTCGGCTATGCCGATGTCTCCATCGTAAATCTCCTCGGCATGGAAGTCGCGCATCTCTTTTCGGGCGAGCTTGCGGCGGGAGAGCACAGCTTCGTGTGGAGCAAGCCTGCCGGCTTGCCCGATGGGATGTATGAATGCCTCGTGCGGATGAATGGGCGCGTGGAGACGATGCCGGTGGTGCTGCTGCACTGAGCCGGTGCCATGACCCGTAGGGACGTGCTGCGCACGCCCTGGCGTGGATGCATAAAACTTTTCGTAGTCCACACCCGCGTGGACGTGCGCAGCACGTCCCTACGAGATTCGCCAGCTTGCCCGATGGGATGTATGAGTGCCTTGTCCGCATGAATGGGCGCGTGGAGACGATGCCGGTGGTGCTTGCGCGGTGATCAGAACCTGGATTACGCGGATGGAGGCGGATTGCGCGGATTGATTTTAGTGTCATTCAACCGTCACGCCTAATCTCAATAACTGCCGCAATCAAGATTCAGATAATGTTTTTCAAAAAATCTTTCGGAATCACTTGACTTTTGCTTTTGCATTGGGTATATTAGCAGGGGCTATGATGAGCACCTATTTGCTTTTTGAAAATCCGAGCATCTTCTTTCCGGAGGAATGCCCAAAATGAAAAATAAACGTATCCCGCAAATTCATAATTGGCGAAAATATGCTGAAAATGTTATAACGCGCGTCAAAAGACTTCCTTTTGTAAGGAGCATAATATGCGCGGGCGGAGTTAGCACATCATGCCGCTCCTTTGCAATCGAGATTCCACGGATAGCTTTGATTCGCTTTCGGAAGGCCCGCTCGAGGCGGAGGCCGCGCGGCGCGCGGCAGCGGGGATTAGCGAAGAGTGGGCCTTTATCGTTCCCAACCGTATCGCGCAGCGGCGGATGGAGCGGGAGTTTATTCAGGCTGCGCGGGGGCGGGCCATTTCGCAACTCCACATCCTTACGCTCGCCGATTTGGCGGGCACGCTGGCAGGCGTGGCATTCCCCGAACTCGCGCCGATTGGCGATTCGGAAAGCGCGGTGCTCATCGAGCTTGCGATTCGGGATTTAATCCTGAAGCACCAGCTTGATTTTTTCGAGCGGGCGGGAAGCGAAAACGATGCACACCACGCGGCTTTTCCGGTGCCGCGCGGCACGTTCGAGCTGATCGTCAATACGATTCGGCAATTAAAGGAGAGCGGCATCGCGCCGATGGACATCGAGCGCGATCTCGCACGGTTAAAGGCGGCAAAAGCGGAGACGACGGAAGTCCGCCGCGCCACCGATATTCTTCGGATTTACCAGGCCTACCAGGAAAGCCTTCGTGACCGTTTCATGGATACCTACGGCCAGGTGCTCCTTGCGAACGAGCGTTATGGCATCACTGCGCTGCCCACCGATAGCGGTGAGAAGCGCCCGTTGATCGAGCAGGATTTTCGCAAGGCATTTCCGAAGGTTCGGGATGTTTTTGTATCGGGATTTTATTATCTCGAGCCGCCCTCCATCGCGCTGATCGCGCGGCTTTCGGAAATCGAAGGGCTTCGGACGACGATCGAGCTGGAAGAGAGCAAATCGAATCCCGATCTCTTCGCGGGCTTGATGGATTTAGAGGAGAGGTTGCTCGCAAGCGGATTCCAGGAAATTGAAGAGGAACCGGCGGGACGCCGGCGCTACAAGCCTGATGCGCTCGGCGAATATCTGGGACAAACGCTTTTTCGAGAACGCGATGCGCCCATAACGGCGCATGACGCTCCCGAAATAGAACTTTTCTCGGCAGCCAATGCCGCCGGTGAGGTCGAAGCCATCGCCCGGCGAATAAAGCTGCTTTATTATTCGGACCCAAATATCCGGGCGAACCTTTCGCGCATTGTCGTCGCAACGCCTTCCGCCGAAAGTTACACGCCGCTCTTCGAAGAGGTCTTTCGGCGGCATGAAATTCCGGTCGAGATTGCGGACCGCTATCATCTCGATCGCTCGCCATTAGTGCTTGCGCTTTTAGCGCTTTTGGAACTGGCGCGAGCGGGGCTTCGAAAGCGCGACTTACTGCGCGTATTATCCAGCCCCTATTTTACGTTCGCTCATGCCGGCGGCGAGCCGCTCGACGCGAAGAATCTGCTCGATGTTCTCGCGCACTATCGCCCGAGTGGGGACGCGGAAGCGCTCATCCGCTCGCTCACCGCGCAACTCGAGCAAACCGTTACTCGAAAAGCGGAGGCGGAAGACTCGCTCGAATTCGCGAGAGAGCAAGCGGAGGAGCAGCGCATCCGCTATGCCATTCGCGATATTGACCGGATCGCAACGTTGCTGCGCCCACTCGCGCGCGAACTCACGCCCGCCGATTTTTGCGCAGCCATGCGGGACTTGATCGCTCAGCTTCATATCTCGGAACAAGTGCTCGCGATGAGCGCAGTCACGATAGCCACCGGGACGCTCGAATTGGATGCCCGTGCCTATCGCGCGTTTACAAAGCTGCTGGAAGAGCTGGAATCGCTCTTTGCATTAATGGGCATTGCGAACGAGACGCGGCCTCTCGCATATTTCGAGCAGCGCCTGAAAGCGGCGTTAATGCTCCGGCGGTATAGTTCGCGTCCGAAATCGGGCGCGGTGCTCGTCACGTCGCTCGCGCAATCCATTTCGCAGACGGCGGACTATCGCTTCATAGCCGGGCTGACCGAGGGCGCGTTTCCCTCGGCCTATCAGCCGCAAGTATTTCTCACCGGCTCGATGCAAAAGGGGGAGCGAAAGCAACTGCTCGAGGAGCGAGTGCTTTTTTATCAGGCCATCACGAATTTCACATCGCGGCTCTATCTCAGTTACCCGAAAACGAGCGCGGGCGGCGCGGCGCTGAACCGCTCCGGTTTTCTCGATGCGCTGGCGGAAGTTCTGAATATCGAGACTTCGCCAGTGCCGGAAGGAATCTTCTCCTATCGAGACCTTTATCTTGCGACCGGACGGCTGGAGCCAGCGGTCAAGAATGAGATCGAGCGCACTCACGCGAACGCACCCTGGCTTCGGACGCTTGCCACCCAAGTGCCGCAGGGTTCCAAGGCGGTCCGTGCGCGGCTCCGGAAAGAAGATTCGACATTCCGAGGCCAGGTCGATCCGCTTCTGCTTGACCCGGAAGAGCGCGCGGCCCTGGAAGCGAATCAGGGCCGGGTCTGGTCCGTGACGCAGCTCGAACGGTATGCAAACTGCCCGTTTCATTTTTTTGCGCGCGATATTTTGGCGCTCGGGGAAACCGAAGATCGGGAAGAAGGTCTGGATGCCCGCGACCGAGGCTCCGCGCTTCACGAGATTCTTCGTGAATTTCTTCTCTCACGCCGGGAACGAAATCTGCCGGCAATTCAGGACATACCGGAACAGGAATTAGAAGCCGTTACTACCGATGCGATTCGAACCGCCGAACGGCATTTCCAGACGATCGCCAGCGGCCATCCGTTTTGGCGGCTGGATTCCGAGCGATTGCTTTCGGAGGACCAGCCGGGTGGGAACGTATTCCGAAGATTTATCCAGCGGGAGCATGAACTCTCTCCATTCGAGCTTCGTCCGCGATTTTTCGAAGTAAGCTTTGGCGGGCAGGGCCGCGCGCCGAAAACGCCAATCGATCCCACGCTCTCCCGTGGCGAGCCTGTCAGCATGGGAGGATTCAAATTGCGCGGGAAGATCGACCGCATCGACGTTCCAAAGGAATGGGAAGATGGGACGGCCGCCGGGGACGCATTCGCCATCATCGATTACAAATCAGGGAAAGAAACTCCTTCCTGGTCGCAGATCGAGCGAGGGCTTTCCCTGCAACTTCCGCTCTATTTGCGAGTGGCCGAAGACCTGCTTCGAAGCCACATTCCGGAGCTGAAAGGAGTCGCGGCGCTCTATCAAAAATTGCTTACCGATGATGCGCAACGAAAGCTTGGACTCGCGATAAAATCCTATTCGGAGGTTGCGTTTGAAAAGCTGAAAGGCAGGAACGGCTATGTCGATTCCGCCGAGAAATTAGCTGAGATAATCGACACAACTATAATAAAAGCAAAGACTTACGTAGATGGCGTTGCCTCTGGCCATTTCCCGCTCACGGAGGCCAATCTAATTAAGCAGTGCAAGACGTGCCCCTACGGAACGGTCTGCCGAGTCCGGGAAGCGGAGGAGGCCGGAGTGCTCGGCTAATGCACTTTCTCGCCGCCTCCCGCAATGGGTGTTGGCGCGCTGGGGCGAAATCCGAAGGGATGCTCGCTTTGGCGGTCGGTTTTGATTTCGCCATATTGCGCTTCGAAGCGGTCGATGTTTTCCCGCATGGCGTTGAGCAGGAGCTTGAAATGCTGCGGCGTCATGATGATGCGGGCATGGACGCGCGCCCGTGGCACGCCGGGTGTGACGCGCGTGAAGTCGATAATAAACTCGGCCGGTGAGTGCGTGATGATCGCGAGATTGGAATAAATTCCTTCCGCTTCTTTTTCTCCGAGTTCAATTTGGAGTTGCTGCTGAATAGGGGTCGGTGGTGGATCGTTTTCTGGCATTGTAAATTTTTTTGTAGCCGTGACCTTCAGGTCACGGTGTTAGAAAATGGGTAGATAGCTTCGCACCCGTGATCTGAAGGTCACGACTACGAAGACTTGTTAGTGTCCTTGTTGTTTGAGTTCGTCCGATTTTTTATAGGCGGCTTCCGCGTCCTTTGGCCGGTTCGCGAAGGAATACGCGCGCGCGAGAACATCCCAGTATTCATGGGAGTTTGCCTGATCGGTTGATTTCAGCGCTTCGATATCGCCGACGAGCGCGATCACTTTATCCTTTTGGTTGAGGATAACGTAATTCTCGACTAAATTCATCAGCGTCTTCGGATCGTTCTTATCGATGGCGTGGAGTTGCTCGAAATAATTGGTCGATTGCTGGAGATCGGTTTTATAATCGGGATTTTTATCCTTTTGCTCGGCAACGGCGCGGTTCTTATACGCGGCGGCAATATCGTAGAGCGCGGCCTCGTCCGCTGGCGCCAGCGCCAGGGCCTTCTGATAGGCCGTGATCGCGCCCTGGTAGTCGTTCGATTTCATAAGCAGCGTGCCATACGAGATATACATCGCTTTGGAAGGATGCTGCGCGAGAATGCGCTCGTATTCCTGCTTGGCTTTGTCGGTCCGCTCCATGCGGGTGTAAATGTCCGGGATGGCTTGCGATGCAAACTCATCGCTGGGATCGATTTGCTGGAGCGTCATGAGGAGCGGAATCGCCTTTTGGAATTGATCGTTCGCGGCATTCTTATCGCCGTGGGCCTCGTCCGCCAGGCCTTTTTGATAATAGTTGTTGGCTGCAAGCGCGTAGGCTTCGGTCGAAACGCGAAGCGGCTGCATTCCTTCGACATCGCTCGAAGTAACGCGCCAGCCGGTCAGTTGCCATGCGAATGGCGGTTTATCCGCGCGTTCGAAATAGACGTAGCTCTGTTTGCTGGGATAGACATAGACCAGCGCGCTGTCGCTGCCGCCTAAGGAAACGAATTGCTGGCGCGCGGGCGCACCGCCAATGGCGCGCTCAACCGCGTCCGGTGGAAGATGGAGCATCAGGCCCATTGCAATGCCCTGATTATAGGAGGGGCTTAATTGGTTAATCTCGGTAAGATAGTTTTCCAGGCCTTTCGCGGTGTCCCCGGCGGAATAATAGACTTGCCCGAGCAGCGCGTAGGTTTCCGGTTGATCGGGTTCCAGCTTTCGCGCGCTTTCGAGATAGCCGATGGCCGCCTGCTGCGCCTCCTTGGAATCCGGATTCGCATTATACGCGCCCAGGCCGCCGTTGTATAGTTCCACCCAGGTGTTGTGTTTAAGCTGCTGAAGTTCAGACCGATGCGTTACCGAATACAGCATGGCGGTATCGATAATATTCGCGATCGTTTCATATTCTTTCAGGTCATTGAGGTTCATGGCATAGAGGTACCATGCCTCATCGCCGGTGGGGTCTTCGGTGATGGCCTGTTTCAGCATGCGGTCGGCGCTAATGTAGTCGCGCCGCTGCCGGTAGAGCTTGGCGCTCTGCACGTCGGCAGCTCCGCAGCCGGCGAACTCGAGCGCGAAGGTTGCAATTAATGCAAGGAGAACAGTCTGTTGAATCTTCTTCATAAAAATAATAGTTCAATAAATCCTTATCACCCCCTCCTAAAAAGAAGGAGGGGGACGGGGGGGTGGCTGCGTGCGCGTCAAGACCACCCCCTAACCCCCTCCTTCTTTAGGAGGGGGAACTTACTACACATTCGCTTCTTCTTTCAACATTCGGGTCAGTAGCCGCACGCACGTGCCAGTGCCACCTTTCGGGATGTAATCCCCCTCCGAATCCGAAATCGCGGTACCGGCGATATCCAAATGTACCCACGGATAATTCGTGAATCGCTTCAGAAACATCGCCGCGGTGATGGCTCCTGCCCAACGGCCGCCTACATTCTTGATGTCGGCCACATCGGATTTGATGAGTTCGTCATATTCGTCGTATATCGGAAGCTCGCAGACGCGTTCATAGGTCGCGTCACCGGCGCGTTTCAGGCGCTCCATCATCGAGGTATCGTTACCCATCATCCCCGTGGTGGTATGGCCGAGAGCGACAACGCAGGCGCCCGTCAGCGTTGCGAGATCGATGACCGATTTCGGCTTGAATTTTTCCGCCCAGATCAGCGCATCGGCCAGGACGAGCCGCCCTTCTGCATCGGTATTGTCGATTTCGACCGAAAGCCCGTTCGAATACGTAATAACGTCACCGGGGTGGATCGCCGTGCCGGATGGCATATTCTCCGCGCTCGATACCAAACCGACGACGTTTACTGGCAGCTTCAGCGCCGCCACCGATTTCATTGTGGCAATGACCGTCGCAGCGCCGGACATATCGCCCTTCATCTCCCCCATTCCGGCGCCCGGCTTGAGAGAAATACCGCCCGTATCGAAGGTAATTCCCTTGCCGACGAGGACGATCGGCTTTGCGTCCGGTTTCGGAGCGCCGTTGTATTCCATGATGACGAATCGCGCTTCTTTCGCGCTGCCCTGATTCACCGCGAGAATGCCCACCATCTTGTTGGCTGTGAGTTCCTTCGGGCCGAAGACCGTGACCTTCACGCCATATTCCTTCCCGACATCCTTCGCCCAGTTCGCCATGGTTTCCGGGAATTTATTATTCGACGGTTCATTCTCCATGTCCCGGGCAAATAGCGCAGCCGTGCAAACGGTCTCGGCTTCATCCATCGCGGCCTTCACTTCGGCGCTGGAGGAACCGTGGAGGCTATTGCCATCCTCAATAATCGTGACGCTCTCGACCGGAACTTTCGGCTCCTCTTGCTTGAAAAACTTATCGAATTTGTAGAGTCCGAGCATTGTCCCCTCGACGATGGCGGCGGCGACTTCCGCGCCGGTCGAGCCATTCACGCTCGGAAGCAAAATAGCGAGCGATTTCGATTTCGTCGCTTGCGCCTTTTTTGCCGCGCGGGCCGCGGCGCGGCGCACCATTTCTAAAGAAACTTTATCCTTCTTGCCCAGACCCACGAGGAATACGCGTTTCACCGCCGCCTCGCTCCGCTTTGGATAGAGGACGAAGAGTTCTTCCTTCTTTCCGGCCATATCCCCCGCAGCGAGAAGCGCTTCGGCCGAGGCGCCCACGGAGTTGCGGCCAATACCTTTTATAGTGTCGCGAATCGCGCGTTTATCTTCGGGTTGAAACATCGTGACCGCGTGTGCGCGGACTTTTTTCCAGGTGGTCTTTTGGACGCTAAAATTCATCATGCTTGTTAGGTAACGAAATTACAAATGAGTGCCTTAGAACGGGTGAAATCATGGCCTCGCAAACCATCGGAGCCGCGGAACCATGCCTGTAATATCTTACAAAGTTACGAAATTTGGCGGGCGCATCGTGGAAAATTGGTATTCGGCGGAGGGAATCGTTGTGATGAAAGGATTGTAATTCAGGCAACCATTAACCGTTGTGAAATCATTATGAAGACTCGAACCGCATTTTTTCTTCTTCTCAGTGCTTGCTTTTTCGTTCCATCATTACGTGCGCAGCTTGTGCCGCGCACCGTTCTCGTCGAGGAAGGAACGAATTGGGCGTGCCCGCCGTGCGCAATGTACAATCCCGGGCTTGAAACTTTCCTCAATCAGCATGAGGGGAGTGTAATCCACCTGGCATACCATCCCTATTGGCCGGATTACAATGACCCAATGCATCTTAACGATCTAACTGACAATGATTCTCGTGTTGCCTACTATGGAATTAGCGGCGTGCCTGCCGTGACCTTTAATGGATGTAACTATTTCGAGCCCGCTTCCATACCGCAACTCGAGGCGACGTTCGATAGCTGCGAGAGCATTATGAGCCCCGTTGCGCTTACGGTTTCCCGCATTGTGAATGGCTCGACGGTTTCCGTGCATGTCGCGATTCACCCGGTTGCCGACCTCTCTTCTTATACCACGCTTCATTTGCGGGTTGCCGCGGCGGAATCATTTGTTCCGGGGCCGGGGCCGAACAAAGAAGCGCGATACATCCACGTCATGCGGCAGATGATGCCGAATGACAACGGCACGCTCGTCCGGCTTGGCACGGGCGATACCTCATTCGATTTTACCTATCCGCTGAAGGCCGCGTATAATGCGGCCGATATGTACGAAGTCGCGTTTCTCCAGAACGATGCGGATCACAATGTTCTTCAAGCAGGGACGGATCAGCCGGAAATTATTCTAACGCCCCAATCGAATGCGGAGTTGGTGCAGCGCACCTCGAATAGCACGGCGGACCTTCCGTTTACTTTGAGTTCAACCTTCGCGAATGCCATTTCCGCAACCGTTACGTTTTATCCGACTTCGAGCACGGTTTGGCCGATGGCGGTGAACGGCACGGCGCTTTCCGGGACTCAATCCATTTCGCTATCGGGAAATCAAGCGCAACCGCTCGATGTAACGGTAACGATTGGCTCCGGCGCATACATGAGCGGAATCCTCGCCGTTTCCACGGTGCAGAACGGGGATACGGTCGTCGCTTCCTATCCGATCAAAGTCATTTCGCCAGCGGCGAAAGTGGCGTTCGTCGATGTCTCGCAGGATTCATTCCGCACCTCCTACACGCAGGCCACGTTGGATCAACTCAACCTGCCCTACGTTCCTCTGACGAGTAACGAAGCGGAGTCGATCGATGGATGGTCAGCCACGACGTTTCCGGAAATGGTGATCGTCGCAAATAAATGGATTATCACCGGCAATGACAAGCCTCGTGTTACGCAATACCTTCAGAGCGGCGGGCATCTTTTCGTTACGGGCGGCGAGATTGGATTCGGCCTCGCAGATCCTAATTCCACTCCAACCGACCGCGATGAGAATTTTCTTGAAAATACCTTGCACGCGACTTATGTGCGGGATAGCGCCGGGCCACAGACCGTGCATGGCGTGACAAACGACCCGATCACGGGAACGTTTGCAAACACGGACATCAATATTTATGCACTGAACGTCGATGCCTCCGCCGGCAGCTTGAACCAACCGGATGAAATTAAGCCGGCGAATGGTTCAATCCCGATTTTTTATTATGGTTCCGGAACGGCACAGTGCGGAGGAATCCGGTGGAAGAGTGCCGGCTCGATGCTCGCGTATCTCTCCTTCGGCTTGCAAAATCTTGCGGCTGCCGATCGCGCTTCGATCACGACCGATATTTTCAAGTGGTTCGAGTCTGCGAGCGCCGTCGGATCGAGCGCGCCGAACGCGCTTTCGATTGGAACGAATTATCCAAATCCATTTACGAACTCGACCTGGCTAACCTACGATCTCGCGCAGGATGGCCCGGTACGGATTTCGATCGTGGATGCTCGCGGCGCGGAAGTCGCCGTGGCCCTCGATCAATTTCAGAATGCCGGCCCTCACATAGTGAGCCTCGATACGAAGGCCCTCGCGCCCGGCGTATATTTCGCCATTCTGCGCACCCCGGAGGGTTCGAGGATTCTTCCGATGACCAAGGAGAAATAGAGAAGGATTCGGTCTGGCGAAATTAAGACGATAGAATTGGCGTTGTTTCTCCCTCATGGCTGAACAGCGACACATTCCGAAGGATTTTACCCCCGGCGGCAGCGACCGTCCGGTCTTTTGCTCTTTTTGCGGACGCGCGTCCGAGGAAGTCCAGACGCTTATTTCCGCCCCGTTCGGCGGCGCGTTTATCTGCGATGTTTGCACCGCTAACCACGTCGATCTTCTCCGCGCGCACCTGCCGCAATTTGCGAAGAAGGGCAACGTTCGCCGCGCGGGACTTGCTACGTTTACCCCGCGCTCGATCGAACGGGCGCTCTCGGAGCATGTCATCGAGCAGGATCGCGCCAAGCGCATTCTCGCGGTCTCGGTGTATAACCACTATAAGCGCATCGACTCGGAACTCCTCGTTGGCGTAGAAGGATTCGAGGATACGGAGATCGAGAAATCGAATATTCTGCTCCTGGGTCCGACCGGCACCGGTAAAACGCTGCTCGCGCAGACCCTCGCGAAAATTCTGGACGCGCCCTTCGCGATTGCGGATGCCACCACGCTCACCGAGGCCGGCTACGTTGGCGATGATGTCGAATCCATTCTGAGCGCGCTCTTGCAGGCGGCGGATTTCGATGTCGCGCGCGCCGAGCGCGGAATTGTCTATCTCGATGAAGTCGATAAGATCGCGCGCAAATCGGATTCGGCTTCGATCACGCGCGATGTTTCCGGCGAGGGCGTGCAGCAGGGTTTACTGAAATTACTCGAAGGAACGATTGCCGGTGTGCCGCCAAAGGGCGGACGCAAGCATCCGGAGCAGCCGCTCATTCACATCAATACGAAGCACATTCTTTTTATCGCCGGCGGAGCCTTCGAAGGATTAGACAAAATTATCTTGAAGCGCCTGCATCAGACTCCGATCGGGTTCGGCGCAAAAATTCCCTCGCGCGTCGATGAGAAGGCCGTCGATCTCTTCCAATTTGTCGAGCCGGAAGATTTGCTGAAATACGGATTCATTCCCGAACTTATCGGTCGCCTTCCCGTGATCGCTCCGCTGAACGGACTTTCGCGCGAGGCGCTCTATCGCGTGCTCACGGAGCCGAAGAACGCGCTCGTCAAGCAATACCGCAAGCTCTTTGCGATGGAAGGAGTAGAACTCGAATTCGAGCGCGCCGCGCTCGATCTCATGATCGAAAAAGCCATCGAGCGCGGCTCCGGCGCCCGCTCGCTCCGCTCGCTCATGGAAGAAACGCTGATGGACATCATGTTCCACCTGCCCGAAAACGAGCGAGCAGAGAAAGTGGTCATCACCCGCGAAACCGTCTTAGGCGGCGCGCCGATGATGATTAATTCGGAGCGTATGGCGGCGTAAAATCCCACGCAGCCCACCAATCCCCGTTCAAACGTTCCCGCTGCGGCACGCAGCGCCAGCGATGCGGGCTGGGCAGGTAATTTCGATCTTGCAACACAGATCATTTATGGGAAGTAACGATAAATCTCGCGGCGATTAAGCACCCGATGCACAACTATCTCATCCCCACGGCTCTCAATGCCAACACGATAGGCGCCGATTCTCACTCGGAAATATCCCGTGTGCCCTTTCATATACTTAACGGATGGCAGGTCCGCAAGCCGGTTCAATTTTGGTAAAATCTCGAAGACGAGCTCATCAACTTTGGACTGGTATTCCGGCAAGAGCCGGTCGCGGTCCTTGAGGAATGTCTTCTTGATTCGGACGTTCACTTCCGTCCGATAATACGTTTCGCCTCTTCGAGATCGAATTCTTCGTCGTCTGCACTTTCTTCCATCGCCAGCGCCAGACCTTCGTCAAGAAGCGATTCGGAATCGAGCAGGCTCAAAGCCCGCTCGATTCGATTGCGGTCGATGACATCGGTATCGACCGTTATCAGAAGTCTATGATCCTTTTCCGTTATTTCTACTCCGTGCATAATGTACCTCTCCAGAAAATAACACCGCACCCCATCCCAAAAAATCCCACGCAGCCCACCAATCCCAGTTCAAACGTTCCCACCGCGACAAGCAACGTCGGCAAAGCGATGCTGGAAAGCCTAAGAGATGCTAAAGATTAAAGCATGTTCTCTAAAACTAATTCTATTGCCTCCAATCCACGTTCCCTTGCGGATCTATCAATCCAACGGAGTTATTTTTGTCCGCTACCCAAACGGCACTCGTTAGAGAAAGGTCCGTCGGAGTTGAGGATCTCGTGCTAACAATGGCCAGCGCAGTGCCGGTGGCTACTGCTGACTCGGCAGCGATTTCGCTTCCATCCGGTGACCATGCGGAGTAGGTTTCGGTGTTAGGCCCGCTCGTCACTTGCTTTAGACCCGTTCCGTCCATGCCAATCACCCAGATATGGCCGTTCATTGCAAAGGATATCTTCGTGCCGTCCGGGCTGACGGATGGGAATTGTGGTTGTGTTAATCCACTGCCGATGGAAGTAATAGAGGAGAAATTCTTGTCCACCTTGAATAACCCCTGTGAGATATACGTACGGGTTACTAAATCAGTCCCGGTAACACTTCCGGATAAAACCAGCGAGCCATCCGGCGCCCAACTCGCATCCCATAAGCTATCGATGTACCACAATTGCGTGCCGCTCGATGAATAAATAAGTGTACCAAAGTGAGTACCTAGTTGACCGCCGAGAAAATCCGAATAGTTAACGCTGACATATTTCCCATCCGGCGACATCTTGGGGTGTGCTGGAACGGTTCCGATGGCCTCTTGAAAATCAACAACCGTCTGCGCGTTTTGTCCGTCGAGGGAGGAAACGACAACGCTTGCCGTTCCGGAGGATGTGTAATTCCAATTGGTAGTCCAGATAATGCGTCCACCCGGCGCGAATGACGGATCATCCCCGTGAAAAAGAACAGAACTTGTATTGCTTCCAAGCCCTGCATCGACCACCTCGTCGATCGGTTCGCCGAAAATTAACGTGCCGGAAGGGGTGGAACTCGAATTCGGACTCGTACTCGATTTGCAGCCAAAAGCCGAGCAAATGAGTAAAACAAAAAGTAGTTTGATGACAGTATTGTGCGACATGATCTTAGATATTAATGGTGTTCGATTCAACCGTCGAACACTTCGTGAGTCTTATCGTTCAGCGGTAAGAGAAAGCCTGCATCGCCCCATCCCAAAAAGCTTGTCCTGAGCTTGTCGAATGGATCTCACGCATCCCACCAATCCCCGCTCAAACGTTCACGCCGCCCGTGTAGAACAGACTTTCCAGTCTGTCGGCGGACCCTTCGACAGGCTCAGGGCAGCTTTTAGTCCGCGTCATCTCCGCACGGGCTGGAAAGCCCGCAGACAGGCTAAAAGCCTGTGCTACACGAGCTAAAATCCCACGCAGCCCACCAATCCCAGTTCAAGCGTTCCCGCCGAGGCAAGCAGCGCTGGAGACATGAAGAATTAACCCACCATATCAACTTCAACCGTCCGAGGGATGGGCATCCGCTTCGAGGCGTCGAGAATTTCGATACTCACGAGATTGCCATCGGCGTCGTAATCGAGGATTACGACGGGCTTATCCTCATCGCTCTCTTCGATTTGATTCTCGGTGAGTTCGATGTTGAGAATATCGACTTCCTGATCGTAGATTATTTTCATGCCTCGACCAACTCTGAGTCAAACTCAAGAGTGAAAAGCGACTTGAGCGGTAACTTTTGAGATGCATCGAGAATCTCGATGCCGACAACATGCTTATCAGAAGTCAGATCAACGAATACTCCATCCGCGACTTTAATTGCCGCCGCCGGTTTCTCGTCCGAGATCGCGATGTATGCGGCATCGACCTCTTTATCGTAGGATAT